>Ga0114958_10003024_pt1 | contig 12248 bp, 10 predicted proteins | sample C_130208_EF_Meta_FD_89577 | JGI IMG/M metagenome (GOLD analysis project Ga0114958, IMG submission 89577) | Freshwater microbial communities from Lake Croche, Canada to study carbon cycling - C_130208_EF_MetaG | ecosystem: Environmental > Aquatic > Freshwater > Lake | place: Lake Croche, Canada... | reverse complement strand
TATGACATCTTTAAGCGCTACACAGATAAGGTCAATGATCAGAGCAAGGTTCTGATGACTCTTCGTGGACTCTTTCAATTTAAAGAGGGGGAGCGCGCTCCTATCTCTATTGATCACGTTGAACCAATTTCCGAAATTGTTAAGCGATTCTCTACGGGCGCGATGTCTTACGGTTCTGTCTCGCAAGAAGTGCATGAAACGCTAGCAATTGCCATGAATAGATTGGGTGGAAAATCCAATACCGGTGAAGGCGGCGAAGATCCTGAACGTTTTACTCCTATGGCAAATGGTGACTCCAAGAAGAGTGCAATCAAGCAAGTCGCATCTGGTCGTTTTGGAGTAACAAGTAATTACCTTATTAATGCAACTGATATTCAAATCAAGATTGCGCAGGGTGCAAAGCCTGGAGAAGGTGGTCAACTTCCAGGTTTCAAGGTGTATCCATGGATTGCAAAGGCGCGTTACTCAACACCGGGTGTGGGGTTAATTTCGCCTCCTCCTCATCATGATATTTACTCTATTGAAGATCTTGCGCAATTGATTCACGATCTGAAAAATGCAAATAAGGATGCTCGAGTACATGTAAAACTCGTTGCTGAAGTTGGCGTTGGAACTGTTGCAGCTGGTGTTTCTAAGGCACATGCAGATGTTGTTCTGATCTCAGGTCACGATGGCGGAACCGGTGCTTCACCTTTGACATCACTGAAGCATGCTGGCGCACCTTGGGAACTTGGTTTAGCTGAAACTCAGCAGACGCTTTTACTTAATAACTTGCGCGATCGAATCGTTGTTCAGGCAGATGGCCAAATGAAGACAGGTCGGGATGTCGTTATCGCCGCCCTTCTTGGCGCTGAAGAGTATGGGTTTGCCACAGCGCCACTCGTTGTATCAGGTTGCATCATGATGCGCGTATGTCATTTAGATACCTGTCCTGTTGGAGTCGCAACTCAGAATCCAGAGCTACGTAAGAAGTTCTCGGGAAAGCCAGAATTTGTTGAGACATTCTTTGAATACATTGCAGAAGAAGTTCGCGAAATTCTTGCATCCCTTGGATTTAAAACACTTCAAGAAGCAATCGGACATGTTGAGTATCTCGATACTCGTGATGCAATCGAACATTGGAAGGCCAGTGGACTTGATCTCTCACCACTTCTGGTACGTCCAGATGTTGACTCACCTTTGCACAACACAACGAAGCAAGATCACGGATTAGCTGCGGCACTTGATAATAAGTTAATCGAATTATCAAAGGCTGCTCTCGAAAAGAGAGAGCCAGTCCGCATTGATGTTCCAGTTCGAAATGTAAATCGCACTGTGGGAACAATGCTGGGTGCTGAAATTACCCGTCGTTATGGGTCTGAAGGATTACCTGTCGGCACAATTGATGTGACTTTGCATGGTTCTGCCGGTCAATCTCTGGGCGCATTTATTCCGCAAGGACTGTCGATTCGACTCTACGGCGATGCTAATGATTATGTCGGCAAGGGAATTTCCGGTGGACGCGTAATAGTTCGCCCAGATGAGAAAGCTACATTTAAATCTGAAGCCAATGTTATTGCCGGAAACGTGATTGGTTACGGTGCAACTTCAGGAGATATCTATATTCGCGGTCTTGCAGGCGAACGATTCTGTGTCCGTAACTCGGGTGCAACTGCGATTGTTGAAGGGGTCGGAGATCATGCACTTGAATATATGACCGGCGGAACAGTTGTAATTCTTGGCAATACAGGGCGCAATATTGCAGCAGGTATGTCAGGTGGACGTGCATTTGTTCTCGATCTCAATACTGATGTCGTTAATGCAGAGATGGTCGATGTTCTAGCTGTTCCTGCAGATCAGAAAGAATATTTACGTTCACTGCTCTCTTCATTCCATGTTGAAACTGGCTCAGCTGTTGCAGAAAACCTATTAAAGAATTGGGATACTGAAATATCTCGATTCTCTCTGATTATGCCTCGCGACTATGCGCGAGTTCTGGCCGCAATTGAAAAAGCAACCAGAGAAGGTTTACCTGTTGATGAGTATGTAATGGAGGTTGCTGCAAATGGCTGATCCAAAAGGATTTATGACGACTCCGCGCGAGATACCGAAGCGCCGCCCTGTTGATGTGCGCATCCAAGATTGGCGTGAAGTCTACGAACCTCAATCAATGGAACACTTGCAGAAGCAAGCTGGCCGTTGCATGGATTGTGGAATTCCTTTCTGTCATAGTGGTTGCCCGCTTGGAAATCTGATTCCCGAGTGGAATGACTTGATGTGGCGCGGTGATAAGAACGAAGCAATCGATCGCTTACATGTCACAAACAATTTCCCTGAATTTACAGGTCGTCTATGCCCTGCTCCGTGCGAAACAGCATGCGTAGTCGGTATTAATCGCGATGCTGTAACCATTAAGCAGATTGAACTTCGCACAATCGAGGAAGCATTCGATGCCAATAATGTGAAGCCACTTGCACCTGAACGCCTTACCGGAAAGACAGTTGCTGTCATTGGTTCGGGTCCAGCCGGTTTAGCTGCTGCGCAGCAACTCACTCGCGCAGGACATACAGTTGCTGTTTATGAGCGCGCGGAAAAAATAGGCGGGCTACTTCGTTATGGAATTCCAGAATTTAAGATGGAGAAGCACATCGTTGATCGTCGCCTTGCACAGATGGAAGCCGAAGGAACGCGCTTCCGTCCAGGAGTAAATGTTGGTGTTGATCTCACTGGCGCTCAATTACGTACAAAATACGATGCAATAGTTCTCTCAGTCGGTGCAACCCAATGGCGCGATCTTCCAATTCCGGGTCGCGAAAATAAAGGTATCTATCAGGCGATGGAATTTCTACCGTGGGGTAATAAGCAAGCGCTAGGCGAAGTAGAGGTTCCACCTATTAACGTTGCAGGAAAACATGTCGTCATTCTTGGTGGCGGCGATACCGGCGCTGATTGCTTAGGCACTTCTGTGCGTCAAGGTGCTGCAAGTGTTACTCAACTTGAGATCATGCCTCGTCCAACAGATGAACGACCTTCATCACAGCCGTGGCCTACCTATCCGATGATTTACCGTGTATCTAGTGCGCATGAAGAGCTCGACAATCGCGTCTTTGCAGTGAGCACACAAGAGTTCGTAGGCGACGGCAATGGCAATCTCAAGGGGATAAAAATTGTTGAGACAAAGTTTGAAAATGGAAAATTCGAACCTGTTGCAGGCACCGAGAAAGAAATCCCTGCAGACTTTGTCTTTCTGGCGATGGGCTTCACAGGTGCTGAAAAGTCAGCACTTGTTGATCAGCTAGAAGTTGCACTCGATGATCGCGGCAATATCAAGAGAGATGAAAATTTCCAATCTTCAGAAGAAGGAATTTTCGTTGCAGGAGACGCGGGCCGTGGCCAATCACTTATTGTCTGGGCAATTGCAGAAGGTCGGTCTGCTGCGGCCGCAGTTGACCGATATCTGTCGGGAGAGTCACAACTTCCTTCACCAATCGAGCCAACAACTCGTTCGCTCATGGTTTAGAACTCGTTAGTAATCACCCACCACAGATAAGGTAGTTATATGCGCCGCGCCAAAATAGTTTGCACGATGGGTCCTGCAGTCGAGTCTCCTGAGAAAGTGAAGGAGCTCATCGCAGCAGGAATGAATATGGCGCGCCTCAATCTTTCTCACGGTTCTTATGAAGAGCATCAAGCGCGTCTTGATCAAGTACGCGCAGCTGCAAAAGCAGCCGGAGTACCAGTAGCCATTCTTGTGGATTTACAGGGACCAAAGATTCGTTTAGCTCGTTTCGAAAATGGTCCTCACGAACTTGCTCGTGGAGATATCTTCACAATCACAACTGATGAAATTGCGGGAACAAAAGAGCGAGTCGGAACTACTTATAAAGGTTTACCGGGGGATTGCAAGGCAGGTGATCGCATTCTTATCGATGACGGAAAAGTTACCGTTGAAGTTATCGAAGTAAAGGGTAACGACGTCATCAGCAAGTGCATCGAGCCCGGAGCAGTGAGCAATAACAAGGGTATTAACTTGCCTGGCGTTGCAGTCTCGGTGCCTGCTATGTCTGAAAAAGATGAAGATGATCTTCGCTGGGGATTACGTGCCGGTGCTGATTTCATCGCACTCTCATTTGTAAGAAACGCAGCTGACATTAAAGATGTCCACGCAATTATGGATGAAGTTGGAATCCGTGTTCCTGTTATTGCAAAGATTGAAAAGCCTCAAGCCGTTGCAAATCTTGATGAAATCGTTAGCGCCTTCGACGGCATCATGGTTGCTCGTGGAGATTTAGGTGTTGAACTACCGATTGAAGATGTTCCCATGGTGCAAAAGCGTTGCGTTGAGCTTGCACGCGATGCCGCAAAGCCAGTCATTGTTGCTACTCAGATGCTTGATTCTATGATTACAAATTCAAGCCCAACTCGCGCCGAAGCGACAGACTGCGCAAACGCGGTACTTGATGGCGCCGATGCTTTGATGCTTTCAGGTGAAACATCAGTCGGTGCATTTGCAATCGAAGCTGTGAAGACGATGGCCCGTATCATCGAGCGCACAGAGGAACTTGGCCTCGATCGTATTCGTCCATTGATGAACCAACCTCGCACAAAAGGTGGTGCAATTACCAAAGCAGCTGCAGAAGTTGGTGCAATTGTTGGCGCTAAATTCCTTGTGACATTTACACAATCCGGTGATTCAGCTCGTCGTATTTCACGTTTGCGTTCACCAATTCCAATTATTGCAATCACTCCCGATGAAGGTACATACAACAGACTCGCACTTTCATGGGGCGTTGAGCCACTCGTTACGCCGATGGTCAAGCACACCGATGAGATGGTGTTGCAAGCAGACAAGATGATCCTTGAAAATAAGCGCGCCAAAGAAGGCGAGCTCGTGATGATCGTTGCTGGTTCTCCTCCAGGAATTCCTGGTTCGACAAATGCAATGCGCGTACACAAGGTTGGCGACGCTGTTAATGGCGTAGTTGCCGCGTATCGCTAACGACTTCCTTACTTCACCAGCCTTTTCTCATATCTGCGATATTGCTTTAGGATTGTGTGCACGCCTCGGTACTTCAACGGTAGAGAGGGCAGTCTCAAACACTGCATAGTGTCGGTTCGAATCCGACTCGAGGCACATGAGCAATGAAGCTACAACCAAGACTCCTGTGCGCATCCTTGTCGCAGAAGATGAAGCTCTCATTCGCATGGATCTCATCGAGATGCTTCAGGAAGCCGGATACGAAGTTGTTGCGCAAGCTAGCAATGGAGAAGAAGCGATTGCTCTTGCGACGGAACATCAACCAGATTTAGCAATTCTCGATGTGAAGATGCCAATTCTTGATGGAATTTCAGCTGCTGAAAAGATCATCTCGATTGCACCAGTATTGATGTTGACTGCATTTAGTCAACGAGAATTAGTAGACCGAGCTCGTGATGCTGGCGTCATGGCATATGTGGTCAAGCCATTTACCATCGGAGATTTGATACCTGCAATTGAGATTGCAATTAGTAGACATACGCAGATGCGTTCACTTGCCGAAGAAGTTGCAGACCTTCATGAACGACTTGAAACTCGTAAAGTAATCGACCGCGCAAAAGGAATTTTGATGAAAGCGCTCAATCTCTCTGAACCCGAAGCATTCTCATGGATTCAAAGAGCTGCGATGGATAGGCGGCTGACCATGAAAGAGGTCGCTCAGGCCGTTATTTCACCTGAAGCAGCCCTGGACAAGTAGTCCTACATTCTCGTGATTTTGTAATACAAAAGTAACCTGCCAAGCGGGGGATTTCACCATTCTGCCTTGTCTGAAGGGCGGGTTGAGCGTTACTCTTGCGGCTTCCCTGTCCCGGGACACAGTAATAAAAAAACAGGAAGGCAATACATGAATAAGAAAATCGTTAGCGGTTTCGCAATTGCCGCTGCTGCAACTCTTGCACTTGGTGCAGTTGTAACAGCTCCAGCGAACGCTGCTGCAAAGTTGACAGTAAAGCTTGCATTTGAAGGCCCACTTACTGGTGGAGCTGCATTCCTAGGTCAGGATCAAATTCCTGGTGCTATCTGGGCTATTGATCAGTACAACCGCACAAATCCAGCTGTAAAGATTGAACTTGTAAAGGCTGATTCACAGTGCGACCCAACTGTTGCTGCAAACGTAGCTCCAGGTGTTGCAGCTGATAAGGCAATCATCGGCGTTATTGGAACATCATGTTCTGGTGAAGGACGTAACTCATTCCCAGCATTTAAGGCTGCAGGATTGACAATGGTTGCACCATCAGCATCTGCTGTTGACCTTACAAACCCAAAGGCGAAGTCAAACGGCTTCCCAATCTTCCACCGCGTTGTAGCTAACGACTCACTTCAGGGTCCAGCACTTGCACGCTATGCGGCAGTTGGAATTACAGCACCTAAGTACTACATGCTCGATGACATGTCTACATATGGCGAGCCATTGATCAAGGAAAACGCAACACCAACAGCGAAGAAGCTTGGCACAATCGTGGGAACAGATTCTTTCCCAGATGACACTAAGGACTTCTCATCAGTTGTATCGAAGGTAAAGGCTTCTGGAGCGAACATCGTTCTATTCGGTGTCTATGACTACACAGCTGGTCCACTCATCAAGGCACTTCGCGATGGTGGTTACAAGGGTGTATTCGCAGGTGGCGACGGAGTCGACACTTCAGGATTCGTAAAGCTTGCTGGTGGAGCCACGATTGCAAACGGTGTCAAGATGACCGCTGCATCAGTTCCTTTCGCAACACTTCTTACTGCGGAACAGCTTGCTGATTTCACAAAGGTTACAGGCGTTAAGGTTCCAGGACTTTATGCTGAAACTGCATGGACAGCTGCAAATGTGTTCATTACATGTATCAAGGCAGGAAAGTTGACTCGTTCAGCAATCCAGAGCTGCGTCAACAACAACACATTCAAGGCTGCTGACGGAACATCATTCAAGTTCGACCGTTACGGTGACCCAACAACAGCAGCTGCTGTTGGTGGTTGGATTGTTAAGGATGGCGAAATCGTTTACGATCGTTTTGCTTAATCGCAACTCTGTTGTAAACGCTTGAAAAAAATGTAACAAACGTGGCCACTTCCCGATATATTGGGGAAGTGGCCACGTTTTACAATTCTGATAATCGTCAAGATAGGTCTCAATGAATTTCTCAGTATTAACTAGCCAATTCTGGTCCTTGGCTTTCCAAGGCTTAGCTCTAGGCCTCATTTATTCTCTCGTATCCCTCGGTTACACCATGGTCTACGGCGTTTTGCGCCTAATCAATTTTGCGAACTCTGAGGTATTCATGCTCGGAACTTTTGCCACCTTCTATCTTGAATCTTATGTTTTTGATGTCACAACCACCGGCAAGCAATACCGCGGCATGCAAGTTGTATGGATTTTGCTTGCTTCACTCATCGCTTCAATGATCGTCTGTGCTGTGGTTGCAATGCTTGTCGAAGTCGTTGCTTATCGCCGCCTTCGAGCTCGAGGCGCGAACAAACTTGCTTCTCTAATTTCGGCTATTGGTGTATCTATCTTTTTATCTGAGGGCATGAGAATAATTACTGCTTCGAAACCACTTGCATCACCACGTGTCCTTCAAAAGTGGAGCTTCGGAACAATCGCGGGCGCCGATATCCGCATTGATACAGTCTTGGCAATCATTATTCCGATAATCGTTTTTGTCATTCTGGATCGTTTCGTTACGAAAACTAGACTCGGAAAGTCCATTCGCGCTGTTTCGATGTCTGAAGAGAATTCAAAATTGATGGGAATTAATATCAACCGCGTAATCACATTGACTTTCTGTATCGGTGGCCTCACTACCGGAATTGCGGCTTTCTTGTATACAACTGTTTACGAAAATACGGTGTACAAAGTTGGATTCACCATGGGTATCGCCGCATTTACCGCTGCAGTACTTGGTGGAATCGGAAATCTTCGTGGAGCATTTTATGGAGGCCTTGCACTTGGAATCCTCGAACAATATGCCTCAGCAATTTTAGGTAGTCAGTGGAAATCTGTGACAGTTTTTCTGGTCTTAGTATTAGTGCTTCTATTCAAGCCGAATGGGCTCTTCGGTGAAGCTGTTCAGCAGACAAGGACATGATCATGAGCATCTTTAAGGATTTCAATCTACGTGATCAGGGCGCTCATATTTGGGCAGGCTGGAATCGCACCGTTCGCACCATATTTGTTTTGGTGGTGCTTGGAGTCGTCTGCCTCCTTCCTTTTGCGGCGGATTGGGGTCCGACAAGTTTCCTCAATACTCCAATTACATCTTTCCAAAATGTTCTTGTTTACCCAATCGGAATGTTTGTTCTGATGGCGCTCGGCCTCAATATTGTCGTTGGTAAATCTGGTCTGCTTGATTTGGGTTATGTAGCTTTCTTTGCAATTGGCGCATATTCGCAGGCGATTATGTCTACGACTCTTGGTTGGAACACGTGGGAGATCATGCCTTTCGGGATTGCCTTTGCCATGCTGTCTGGTTTGCTACTTGGGTTACCGGCACTTCGCTTACGTGGTGACTATCTAGCAATCATCACTATGGGTTTCGGCGAGATTGTTCGACTAGTTGCTTTGAACATCAACATTACAAATGGATCAGAGGGAATCCCTGGAATCCCTAACCCACCAAAGATCCTGGGATTCAACTTTGACTTGATGCACCCGCAAGACTTCTTCTGGCTTGTACTTGTCATGATTCTCCTTGTTATCTGGATGATCCGACGTTTTACTGTTCGCCGTCCAGGAAGGGCATGGGAAGCCATCCGTCAGGATGAAGATGTCGCATCGCTTATGGGCGTTAACACACTTGTCTACAAGTTGTGGTCATTTGTTATTGGGGCAGCTGTTGGTGGTGCGGCCGGAGTGCTCTACGCATCTAAGGTCATGGTTATTTCACCAGATATGTTTAAGTTCGATGTTTCGATTTTGATTCTTGCTTGCGTGGTCTTTGGTGGAATTGGAAACATCTGGGGAGTAATCCTTGGTGCTTCAATCCTGGCTTACCTTCCTGATCGAATCCGGTTTATCTCAGATGCGCGTCAACTCGTTTTTGGATTGGTACTTATCATCATGATGAATCTGCGACCAGATGGTCTTTTACCGCGCAAGAAGCGCGAAAAAATTACCGAGAAGGGCGCAATGTAAATGTCGGAGAAACTTCTCGAACTTAACAATGTCACAATTAAATTCGGTGGTGTAACCGCACTCAACGAAGTCAATTTCTCGGTAAATAAGGGTGAAATTTGTGCACTGATTGGACCTAACGGAGCAGGTAAAACTACGGTCTTTAACGTGGTCACTGGCGTCTACCCACTGACTTCCGGCGAGATTATTTTTAAGGGCGAAAATCTCAGAGGAAAGAAACGTCACCAGATTACAAAGTCTGGTCTCGCTCGGACATTCCAGAATGTTCGTCTCTTTGGAGATATGACTGCGCTGGAAAATGTGCAAACCGCAACTGATGTTCATAAAAAAACCGGCTTAATCCGTGCACTCTTGGGAACCCCGCTGAATCGGCGCGAAGAGAAAGAATCTAAAGAGCGCGCACATGAACTTCTAGCATTTATGGGCATTGATCATCGCGCAGATCAATTGGCTAAGAATCTTCCATACGGAGATCAGCGCCGACTTGAGATTGCACGTGCACGCGGTACAGAGCCACAACTCTGATTGCTTGATGAACCAGCAGCAGGATTTAACCCTGCTGAAAAGGTAGAGCTTGCAAATCTCATTCGAAAGATTCGCGATAAGGGATACACCGTGCTGCTCATCGAGCACGATATGTCCTTGATTATAGGAATTTCAGATCGTGTAGCTGTTCTCGACTTCGGTCAGAAGATTGCGGACGATTTGCCTTCAGTTGTTCAAAATGACCCTCGTGTAATCGAGGCTTACCTAGGAGTGCCTGCAGATGCGTCTTGAAATTAAAGATCTTCGCGTTCACTACGGCAAGATTGAAGCGATTAAAGGTGTTTCAGTTGTCGTAAATCAGGGCGAAATCGTCACTCTCATCGGAGCGAACGGTGCTGGTAAGACAACAATTCTTAAGACAATCTCTGGACTGCGCCCGGTATCAAGTGGATCAATCACATTTGATGGTGTTGATATCAATAAAGTTCCTGCGCATAAGCGTGTAGACCTTGGTATCTCACAAGTCCCCGAAGGTCGCGGAATTTTCCCAGGCATGACAGTTCTTGAAAATCTCGAGATGGGTAAGTTCAATCGAAAAGATCGTAAAGATGAGATGGAAGAAGATCTCGATCGCGTCTACACCTTGTTCCCTCGTTTGAAAGAACGTGCAACTCAAGCAGGTGGAACGCTATCTGGTGGAGAACAGCAGATGCTTGCTATGGGACGCGCTCTCATGGCTCGACCAAAAGTTTTGCTTCTCGATGAACCATCTATGGGTCTTGCTCCTCAGATGATTGCAAATATCTTCCGTATCATCACCGAAATCAATAAGCAGGGTGTAACGATTCTCCTCGTTGAGCAGAATGCGCAACAAGCGCTACAACGTGCGCACCGTGCATACATTCTTGAAACCGGAAATGTTACAAAAGAGGCAGCAGCATCAGATCTGCTTAATGATCCAGCTGTTCGTGAGGCTTATCTCGGAACTGGTGCTCACTAAGTAATTTAAGGATTAAGAATGAGGCAGGTGATGCGAGCAGTACATGTTCGCTGACCTGCCTCGTTTGTTATTACGATTTCATAGACACATAAGGTGCGCCCCAAAGAGATAGGCGTTGCAACTGCTGTCACCCATCCACTCGTTGCTGATTTGTGGTGAGTTGCGTTGATATCGACACCAACAATTTTGCGATCAGGACCTGCATGTAACTGCGTTCCGATTGATCCAAGTGATTCGGCTAAAACGACATTTGCGCCACCATGCAGCAATCCCATTGGTTGTGTATTTCCTTCGACTGGCATGCGCGCAACAAGGCGTTCGGGAGAGACTTCCAGCATCTCAATACCCATCTTGATATCGAGGGCGCCTTGTCCACGTTCTTTGATGATTGCTAGGTAATCTGGTTGCGTCATAGTTGCGCAGTTTATATCTAAGATGAGCACTATGACCACGAAGAGATTACTTCTCATTGATGGTCATTCCATGGCGTATCGAGCCTTTTTCGCTCTGCCAGCCGAGAATTTCACAACAGCGCAAGGCCAGCACACCAATGCCATATATGGTTTTGCAACCATGCTCATCTCACTTCTGAAGGATGAGAAACCGACTCACGTCGCCGTCGCCTTTGATGTCTCTCGTAAGACTTTCCGAACTGAGATATTTCCGGAATATAAAGCTAACCGAGCTAAGACCCCAGATGAATTTAGATCTCAGATGTCATATCTGCATGAGCTTGTTAAAGGTTTCGGTATTAGCCAATTCGAAATCGAAGGTTATGAAGCAGATGACATCATCGCAACCATCACTAAACGTGCAGAGAAAGAGGGCGCTGAAGTTCTCATATGTACCGGCGACCGAGATAGTTTCCAATTAGTCACAGATAAGACAACTGTGCTCTATCCAAAGCGCGGCGTGAGCGAGATGGCGCGAATGACGCCCGATGCCGTTCAAGAAAAGTATGGAATGAGTCCTGATCAATACCCAGACTTTGCTGCTCTTCGTGGAGATCCCAGTGATAACTTGCCATCAATTCCTGGCGTTGGTGAAAAGACTGCTGCGAAATGGATTGTTGAATATGGTTCATTGAAAGAGTTGCTGGCAAAGGTAGAGACCGTGCCTGGAAAAGTCGGTGAATCACTGCGTGCAAATATCGAAAACGTTCAACGCAACCGTGAACTAACCCAATTGATACATGACGCACCAATGGATTTCTCAATCGACGCACTTTCCTGGAGCGGTGTTGCCGAATCTGATCTCACCGCACTCTTTGAACAGTTGGAATTCCGGACCTTAAAAGACCGCCTTAAAGTGATTTCCTCTGGCAAGGAAGTAAAGAAGGAGAAGGTAGCTGAACCAGAGTTTTCACTCTTTGGTTCAGATATCGAATCTGCGGTGCTATCGCCACAAGAGTTAACGAGGAAGATTTCAACACATACCGGACCAATCTCTATCTCCTACGAGTTACTTGATGATCACCTTCACCGATACGCAGCTGCGTTCTCCAAAAGTTCTGCATTTCTGGTGCATTCCTCCGAAATGGGGGATTGGGCTGCGAATCCTGCAGTAGAAAAGATTGCACACGATGCAAAGGCTGTAGCACGAGAAAATGGATTATCAGGAGTTAT
>Ga0114958_10003023_pt1 | contig 12249 bp, 11 predicted proteins | sample C_130208_EF_Meta_FD_89577 | JGI IMG/M metagenome (GOLD analysis project Ga0114958, IMG submission 89577) | Freshwater microbial communities from Lake Croche, Canada to study carbon cycling - C_130208_EF_MetaG | ecosystem: Environmental > Aquatic > Freshwater > Lake | place: Lake Croche, Canada... | reverse complement strand
GTCACCAAGTGCATCCACGAATACGCCCTGGAGCACGGCCACCTCAAATACGAGGACCGTGGCGGCCAGCTCCAGCAGGTCGCGGTTGACTGGACGTGACCGGAAGGCCGGGAAATCAAAGGACTCCCATGTTCACCAGCACGTTCTTCACCGCCCAGATGAAAACGCAGGCGAGGGCGACGATGAAAATCTTGGCGCAGGCTTCGATGGAGGTGCGGGTCATGACGGCGGCGTTGTAAGCCCCCGGCAGGCGTCCGCCAAGGGGAAATCAACGATTCAGTTCTTCCAGCGGTGAAATCATTTCCAGAGGGTTCGCCTTTATTTGCATGGAGGTCTTCCCTCCGCAGGCGGACGTCCGGTCATACTCGCTGGGGATCCAATTCTGGCTGTCATTGTCCGAGCTTGGCAGGACTCGCCGACCGACTCCGCTTGCCTCCACCCCCTTCGGTCGCTTTCCTCGCTGCGACGTGTCCGACCCCACCCCCACCAAACTCGGAAAGCGGCTGAGCCTGTTCGGCGATCTGCCGACGCGCTTCCTGAGGTTCGGATTGAAGGTCGCGCCGTGGTTCATGGAACCGGTGCCGATCGCGGTGTGGTCGTCGGTGTTTTTCGCGATCGCGAAATCCCAGCGTCGAGCTGTGCAGTCGAACCTGCGGGCGCTGCATCCCACCTGGGGTCCTCTGCGGGCGTTCGGCGGGGCCTGGTGGGTGTTCTGGAATTTCGCCTACACCTATGTCGATGCCCTGCGCTGCGACACCGGCACGGGCGAGGTCGATTGGGCGATCGATGGCCTACAGGCGTTCGATGATCTGGCGCGGCGCAACGAAGGCTGCCTGATCCTCACCGCCCACATGGGCAACTACGATCTCGCCGCGCCCTTGTTTTCCTCGCGCTTCGGCCGGACGATTTACGCGGTGCGGGCTCCCGAGCGTCAGCCGGAGATGCAGGCGATCCGCGAGGAGGAGTTGCGGAAAAAGGAAGCGGAGAATCCGCACTTCCGGGCGCTATACAACACCAGCGACAACCACCTCGGCCTCGTGCTGGCACGTCTGCTGGCGGAGGGGAACATCGTGGCGGTGCAGGGCGATCGCGTGGTGTTCGAGGTTTCGCCGATGGACGTGGAGGTGGAGCCGGGCCTGATGATGCGGCTGCCGAAAGGTCCGCTCTACCTCGCCCGTGCCACTGGAGTGACGTGTTTTCCGCTGTTCATCGTGCGCGATGGCTGGCGACGCTACCGGGTGATGATGTTTCCACCGCTGGAACTGCCGGAACGTCGCCGGGGTGAGGACGATGACGCGGCGAAAATCTGGGCGGGAGCGATCTTGAATGTGATCCGGCCACATTGGTCGCAGTGGTTTGTCTTCGAACCGGTGCTGGAACGACTGGCAGCGCTGCCGGAAAACACCGCGTGATCAGATGAACCACGAATGGACAGGAATTCACACGAATGACTGCTGCATCTGGATTCGTGATCATTGGTGAAATTCGTGGTTTCCTTCCTGTTGGGCCGTCCCGGATCAAACGCGGCTTTCCTTTTCCAGGCGATCCCGTATCCTGCCGACATGAATGGAAAAGCGGTCCTCTTCCTCGCGTTCGGGCTGATCTCGGCGGCGCTTCATGCGGCGAACCTGCCACCGCCTTCCGCGCCGCGACTGCCGCTTTCGACGGTCTTCAAGGGCGAGACCAAGTTCCAGGCGATCGTCGCCAAGGCCGAGCGGGAAAACTGGCGCTCGCTGCCGCTGGGAGCCCGCACGATCCGGGTCGCCCGTGAACTTGTCGGCACGCCGTACACGAATTTCACCCTCGAAGTGGACGACCACATCGAGTCGCCCGTCGTCAATCTAACCGCGATGGACTGCTGGACCTACTACGAGAACTCCCTCGCGATCGCCCGGCTGCTCCGCTATAAGCCCGGCCCGTATCGCCCGGTGGATCTGTTGCAGATGGTCGAGCTCGAGCGTTATCGAAACGGTCAGTGCACCGGTGGCTACCTCAGCCGGATGCACCACCTCGAGGAGGTCTTCTACAACAACCAGCGTCGCGGAATCGCGGAAAACATCACGCCGCGCATTCCCGGGGCGGAGCGCATGAGCCGGGACATCCGAGAAATGACCACGCAGTGGAAAAGCTACCGCTACCTCAAGGCTGATCCCTCGTTGCTCCCGGCGATGGGCCAGATCGAGGCCCAGGTTTCCAAGCTGCCAGTCCATCAGATTCCGAAGGCCAAGGTGCGGGCGATTGAAAACTACCTGGCCGATGGCGACATCTGCGCGATCACGACCAATGAAACCTACGGCTACACCTCGCACGTCGGATTGATTGTCCGGCTGAATGGTCGCGCCTATTTCACCCACGCCACGTCTGACAAGGACAAGGGCCGCATGACCATCATCGACCGGCCGATCACCGATTACCTGAATCAGCAGTCGAAGCACGCCGGCATCATCGTCTGCCGTCCGCGCGACCTCACGCCGTCCTCACTCTGGCAGAAGAACGTGGCTGGCGGAGCGGTGAAAGCCGGCAACGGCTGAGGATCTTGGATTGCGGTGTGGCGTTTCACTTCCCACCGCACTCCAAGTCTCACTGGTCCGCCAGGTGACTGATGCAGTGCTGCGACCAGGTTTCCAAGCGCTCGAAAAGCGGACCGCGCAGATCCGCGAGGGTAGAAAATGTTAGATCCGACAGCGCATCCTCGTTCGAGGTCACCGCGTCGTTTTCCAGTTCGATCAAATGCACCACACCGAGGTGGACCTGGCCGACCGGGTTCGATTCGTCGTTCAAAAGGGCGATGATCGTTTCCTTGTAGGAACCGGACATCACCAGCTCCTCCTCGATCTCGCGGGCGACTGCTGCGTGGTAGGCCTCGGGACCCGTGCGGCCGTCGCCGGTGTCCACCGGGTTGATGTGGCCGCCGACCCCGACGGAGAGCTTTGCGTGCAGACGGCTTTCCCCGCCGGACTTGCCACGGGTGTAGTGGAGGATGCGGTCGCCGCAGCGGAAGAGGCAGTAGGGGATCAGTTGCTTGTGGCTTGGGTCGTCCTCCGCCGGGCCGCGATCCATGAAGAAGTGGTTGGCGGGGTCTAACAGTCGGGCCATCGCCGCCGTGATTCCCTCGATTCGGATGCCGTGAAACATCCCGATTTCCTCTAATAGGGCCCGTGGCACCACCAGCACTTCCTCACCTGCGTATTTCGACATCGGCGACAGCATAGGAGCCGGAAGGCGGACGCCAAGCGAAGACAGCGTGCGACTGGCAAAATCACCGTCGACGGCAGCGATCCGGTCGCCAGCGCTGACATTGTCCGCCTTGGAAACGTCGCCGACCCGATCCAGTTCACCGACGCCTCCGGCACTCGCGATTACCTTGAACTCACGTTCCGCTCGGACCAGGCCACTCTGGATGGAACGCTTTCGACGCCGAGTGAATTCCGGGTCTTCGAAGGTGGCCTGGGCAGCGAACTCGTCGCCCAGAAAAAGTGAGGGGCCAGTGAAGACGATTTCTTCCTGACCCCTGAATCCTGACACCTGGCCACTCGACCACCGGCCGCTCTCTTCAGTGATCCAACTTCAGCTTCTTGAGCTTCGGTTCGATCACCATCCGGCAGTAGCCGCTGTTCTTATTCTGAAAGTAGTAGTCCTGGTGGTAATTTTCCGCCGGCCAGAAGTCGGTGGCCTTGGTGATTTCGGTCACGATCGGATCGCTGAAATCTGCCTGGGCTTTCTTCTTCGCTGCCTCGGCCACGACCTTCTGCGCGTCAGTCGTGTAGAAAATGGCGGAGCGATACTGAGTGCCGGAATCCGCGCCCTGGCGGTTCAAGGTGGTGGGGTCATGCAGTTTCCAGAACCAGCCGAGCACGGCATCGAGGCTGGTTTTCTTCGGATCGAACACCACCTGCACGACTTCCGCATGGCCGGTGTCCTCCTCGCAAACCTGCTGATAAGTCGGCTTTTTCACCGAACCACCCATGTAGCCGGAGGTGGCGGAGAGGACGCCTGGGATTTGTTTGAAGGCAGCCTCCACGCACCAGAAGCAACCGGCCCCGAGCGTCACCACCTCGGCACCTTCGGGGACTTTCGGCATGGCGGCAGGGGTCTCGTCTTTGATCATTGGTTTCTGAGGTTCGCAGGAAGCCAGGGTTGGCAGGAGCAGCAAGAGTGAAAGGATGGAACGTCGCTTCATGGTCGTAGGATAGCTGGAATTGGATTTTGTTCCCGAAAATTTTTCACCGGCTTCCGGTGGAAGGCGTGCTGGAGTCGCGACATTCCTGTCGCTAGGCAATTCCGGATCTGTTGCGACAGGAATGTCGCCACTCCCTAGGGGATTTTGAAATCCCTCACCACCGCCATGTGCTGCATGTTCGGGGCGGCGCTGTCGGTGGCTTGGATTGGTTTCAGATCGTCGAGCGGGGTGAAGGTGCGGGAGTCGAAGACGAGGCCGTTCGGGAAGGTTTTTCCGACGATCACGACCGGAATGGCGAGGGGCTGGAGCTGGGCGTCGGCGAGGACCCAGTCGAAGGGCTTGTTGCGTGGGGCGTTGGTGTTGGCGATGCCGTTGGAATCGGTCGGGACGTGCTCGGGGAGTGGAAAGGCTTCGTGCAGCGGAGGAAAGACCGCGTCGTCTTCCGAGGCGGCATTGAAGTCGCCACCGAGAACGACAGGATCGGCGGCGGGGATTTTCTCGCGGAGATAAGCGAGAAGCTGGCGGGCTTCCTCTTCGCGATTGGAGGATTTTTTCGCGCTAAGGTGGACGCTGATCGCCCAGAGGATTTTTTCGTTGGGCAGGCGGATCTTGGCCCAGACGAAATCGCGGTTGGTCTGACCGGAGTCGTCCCACTCGCCGGACTCGACGATCGGGAATCGGCTGATGATGCCGTTCGGGATGCCGACGCCCTCCTCCTGGGTGAAGGCGAAGGATTGCCCGAAAGTGTCGTTCACCCACTGGCGGACCGTTGTGGTGGTGTTGAACTCCTGAATGAGGACGATGTCCGGCTTGAGGCCCTTGAGGATGCGGGCACCGGCGCCTTCGGGGTTGGAGTGGTTGCCGTTATCCGGGGAATACGCCTGGTGATTCCCCGAGGTGAGGTTTGACGCGATGACGCGGAGGCTCACCGGCGGATTGGCGGGGGAGTCCGCGAAGGCGAGGGAAGTGAGGAGGGGGATGATGAGGAGTTTCAAGAGAATGACGAATGACGAATGACGAATGACGAATGACGAATGACGAATGACGAATGACGAATGACGAATGACGAATGACGAATGACGAATGACGAATGAGAAATTTCCGACTGATGAAGATGAAGAGATCGAATAGGTCTTAAAGTCTGAAAGTCGAAAGTCTGAAAGTGTTAGACCTTGGACCTTCGACATGAAGACCTTTGACGGCTTCGTCTGAACTTGACCCTTGGCATTTGGCACTTGGAACTCCAAAACCTCCCTCATGATCATGGCGGTGTCGATCGAGTGTCTGCGGAAAATCTATCGGGGCGGCTTTGAGGCGCTGGCCGGGGTTTCGCTGGAGGTGCCAGCGGGATCGGTCTTCGGGCTGCTGGGGCCGAACGGGGCGGGGAAGAGCACGCTGGTGAAATCCCTGCTGACGATCCTGCGTCCGACCGAGTGCCGGGGGACGCTCCTCGGCCAGCCGATCGGGCATCGCTCGACGCTTTCCCGCGTGGGCTACCTGCCGGAGCACGCGAAGTTTCCCGAGTATCTGACCGGACGGCAGGTGATCGAGTTTTCCGCCGGACTCGGGAAAGTGCCCGCGGCGATGGCGAAGCGTCGAACTGGAGAGCTGCTTGAGCGCGTGGGCATGGCCGATTGGGGCAACAAGCCGGTGAGTACCTATTCGAAGGGCATGAAACAGCGCATCGGCCTGGCGCAGTCGCTGGTGAATGATCCCGAGTTGGTTTTCCTCGATGAGCCGACCGATGGCGTGGACCCCGGCGGACGCATCGAGATCCGCAAGCTGATCGAGACGATGCGCGCGGAGGGGAAAACGGTTTTCGTGAACAGCCACTTGTTGGCGGAGGTGGAGCAGGTGGCGGACCATGTCGCGATCCTGACGAAGGGCCGGATCGTGGAGAGCGGGAAGGTATCCGAGCTCACGAGTCGTGGACGCCACTATGAAATCCGCACTGAGGGGCCGGTGCCACCGGGGATTCGTGAAAAATTCGCCACGCAGGGTTGGGAGGTCGCCGGGGATCGGGTCTCGATCCAGGCTCACGATGCCGGGCCGGTGCAACCGGTGATCGATGCGCTGCGGGCGGCGAAAATTTCGATTCGAGAGGTGAAGGAGGCGAGGATTTCGCTGGAGGATTTGTTCCTCAGCGCGGTGAACCCGGATGGAAAGGAAGCATCACGATGAATGTGTTTTTGACTTTGCTGCTGGACTCGCTGCGCTTGCTGCGGGCGCGGGTGCTGTTCTGGATCACGCTGGGGATCTCGGCGCTGGTGGCGCTGATTTACTTGTCGATCGGTTTCACGCCGGACGGCATGTCGATCCTGTTCGGCGCGCTCGATTTCAAGAGCGAGATGTTCAATTCCCAGAGCCCGATGGCGGAGATGATGTATCTCGGGATCTTCAGTGACATCCTGGTGGGCTTCTGGCTTTCCTGGGTGGCGGTGATTCTGGCGATCATTTCCTGCGCGCCGATTTTCCCGGATTTCATGTCCGAAGGTTCGATCGGGATTCCCCTGTCGAAGCCGGTGTCGAGGCTGACGCTGTTTTTCTACAAGTACATCGGCAGCCTGATGTTCGTGGTGCTACAGGTGGCGATCTTCTGTCTGATCGTCTTTGTTGCGATCCGCTGCAGGGTCGGCTCCTGGAATCCGAGTGTGTTTTGGGCGGTGCCGATCGTGACGCTGATGTTCAGCTACATCTACTCGGTGGTGGTGCTGGTGTCGGTCAAGACGAGATCCGTGCTGGCGGCGATCCTGGCGGGAGTCCTGGTGTGGTTCCTGGCGTGGGGGATGCAGAAATCCGATGACTTCCTCTACGTGGCCAGTCATCCGGAATCGGTCCCGAATGTGGCGGGCATGCCGTCGATGATCGGCTCGTTCGGCTCCCCCGAGGAGATGATGAAGTGGCACAAGATCAGCTCGATGGCGATCTTCGCGATGCCGAAGACCGGCGAGACGACGCGGTTGATGGATCGCCTGATCCAGGTGAAAGGCGCGGAAGGCGAGGCGGACAAGAGCCTGGTGGCCGCCGCGACCGAGGGCGATGCCGAGGTCTCCGGCCGCCTCAAGAAGGCCAGCACGCGGAATTCCGCGGTCTACGTGGTCGGCACATCGCTGCTGTTCGAGGCCCTGATGCTTGCCTGGGCGGCGTCGATATTCTGTCGCAGGGACTATTGAAACAGCGGTCCCGCATTGACAGCAGTGGCCTCTTCGTCGTCCGATCACGGCGAGCCTATGTCACCCCACCCCTTCCGGACCTTCGTTGCGGCGATTGGTTTCGTCGCGACGAGCGGATTCGCCTGCGCCCAGACTTGGTTACGCGAGGACGTCGATTTTCAGAAGATCGAGAATCGCGCCAAGGAACTGGCCGGTCAGCCCTATCAGACACCGGATCGTGAAGCCTTGCCGGGCTGGATGAAAGCGCTTTCGTACGACCAGTATCGCGACATCCGTTTCCGTGAGGATCAGGCGCTGTGGGGTCAGGCGAATTTGCCGTTTCGCGCGATGTTTTTCCATCCGGGTTACCTGTTTCGGGAGCCGGTGAAGTTGAATGAATTCACCTCGACGCACATGCAGGGGGTGCGGTTCACTCCGGGATTTTTCGACTACGGTCCGCTGGTGGGTGAACGTGGCGATGTGCCGCCGGACGCAGGTTTCGCCGGAGTGAGGCTGCATGCGCCGCTGAACACGCCGGGGAAATTCGACGAACTCGCAGTGTTCCAGGGAGCCAGCTACTGGCGGGCGCTTGGAAAAGGCCAGCGGTATGGGATTTCCTCACGTGGCGTGGCGATCGACACCGGCGCGGAGGGATTGGCTGAGGAGTTTCCCTGTTTCCGCGAGTTTTGGTTGAGGAAACCGGAGCAGGACGACCGCATGGTGCAGGTGCTGGCGTTGCTCGATGGTCCCTCGGTGACCGGAGCGTATGCGTTTGTGATCCAGCCGGGAGAGGACACGGTGATGACCGTCCGCGCAGTGCTCTTTCCCCGCAAGGAGGTGAAGCGATTCGGCATTGCGCCGATGTCGAGCATGTTCTGGTTCGGAGAGAACTCACGGCGTCGGTTTGATGATTTTCGTCCGGAGGTTCACGATTCCGACGGTCTCGCGTTGCAGACCGCCAATGGCGAGCGGATCTGGCGACCACTTTCGAATGACACCGGCCGATTGGAGTTTAGTTTTTTCGCAGTCGAGAAACTCGCCGGCTTCGGGCTGCTGCAGCGTGACCGTCGCTTTTCCGCCTATGAGGATGGCGAGGCGGTTTATCACCTCCGGCCATCGCTGTGGATCGAGCCCCTCAATGAGTGGGGCTCCGGCAGCGTCATGCTGATGGAGATTCCGACCACCAACGAGTTGGCGGACAATGTGGTGGCCATGTGGCAGCCCGCGCAGGCCCCGCAGGCCGGGCAGCGGCTGGAGTTCCTCTATCGCCAGCACTGGACGACTTCCGAAGATCCTTCCCACGCAGGCGGACACGTGGTGGCCACGCGCAGCGGATTGCACGACTGGCAGCCGGAACAGCGGACTTTCGCCGTCGAGTTCTCCGGCATTGAGGCGGATCGCTTGAAGGAAGGGGAAGTGCCGGACGCGGTCGTTGAGATCGTCGGTGATGGCAAGGAGCGCGCCAAGACCCAGGGCGTGGCGGTCCAGCCTCTGGGTGATGGCCGATGGCGAGCCGGTTTCCAGATTGCTCCGATCAAGGATGGCGGGAAACTTTCCGACGTCGGGCCGATCGAGCTTCGGGTGTGTTTGAAGCACGGCGACGATTACCTCACTGAAACATGGGCCAACCGGGTCATTCCTTAGCCGCCCTGCGCCCGCTCAGCGAGGTGGAGCTCGCCGAGTGGGAAGAGGCCTACGTTGCCGTCGAGGCCTACCTTGGCGCGTTGCGTATTCGCAACCGGCTGTTGGTGGCGGAGCTGGTGCGCGGCATCCTGTGGCGAGCGTCTGAGCGGCGTGCGGAGCACCCGTCCCTGCCTGCGCGGAGCCTGGCGATGGAGGAGGCGCTCAAGGAAATCGCCGCGTGGACCAATCAGATTCTGGCGGAGCCTCTTGAACATGGACGATTGGCGGCGCGCGGTCGGTTGGCCCTCCTGCTTACCGATATGCCCGGCAAGTATCAATCGGTGTTCCTGACGCCCGAGCCCTGGCCTCCGGCCTTTGTCGAGGCGATGCGGAATTCGTATCTATCCGCCGGTCCGCAGTTCAACGCGATGACGATGACGCCGCGCCCGCTGGAGTTGAATGCACTTGGCTCGGGTGCCGCGCAGCTCTGGGACACGATGGACCGTCGCCCGATTTTCAGGAAGATGGCGTTTGGTGTCTTCGTGCTGCTGTTGCTGGCGGTGCTGTGGTTTTTCTTCGGTCCCCGTACCCTTCTCGGATGATGGATCTCCCTGACCCCACACTTGCCGAAAACGGCCCGCCGCCCGGCATCAAGCCCTACACCGGTCGCTTCAGGGCAGGGATTCGTCGTGCGGGCTTCCTCTTCATCGTCATCTTGATCGACGTCGCCTGCGGGCTCTGGCTGGCGGATTTATTCTGGCGGCTCGGCTTCAACAATGCCCACTTCCTGATCCTCGCTCTCTTTCTTCTGCTTAACGGCCTGCTCGCACTCGGCACCATGCACGCGATGATGGGTGTCTGGGACTGGATGAAGGGCCGCAAGCGCTCGGTCTGCATCACCGATCTCGCCAAGGGCCGGGAAGGCCCGCTGACTGCCCGTCACGTGGTGGTGATGCCGGTTTACAACGAGGACATTGTCAAGGTCTGCGCCCGCGTCGAGGCGATCCACCGCTCGATCGAGGCGGCCGGCCAACTTCCGGCCTTCGATTTCTACATCCTGAGCGACACCACCGATCTGAACTGCTGGATCGAGGAGGAGGTCGCATGGACGAATCTCTGCCGCCGGCTCGAAGGCTTCGGACACATCTACTATCGCCGTCGTAGGAAAAACGAGAACCGCAAGGCCGGCAACATCGGCGACTTCGTACGCACTTGGGGCGGTCACTACGACTCGATGGTCGTGCTCGATGCCGACAGCTTGATGGACGGCCGAGACATCGTGAAAATGGCCCGCACGATGGAGCTCTACCCGCGTCTAGGCATTCTACAGACTCCACCGAAACTCATCCGCGGCGGCTCGGTGTTCACCCGCATGCAGCAGTTCGCGATGCGGCTCTATGGCCCTCTTTTCATCCGTGGTTTGAATTTCTGGCAGCTTGGTTCCGGCAGTTACTGGGGCCACAACGCCATCATCCGGATCCGTCCGTTTTCCGAGTTCTGCGAGCTTCCGGCGCTTCCGGGGCGTGAGCCCTTCGGTGGCCGCATTCTCAGCCATGACTTTGTCGAGGCCGCGCTCATGGTCCGCGAGGGCTGGGAGGTCTGGCTTGCTTGGGACATCGTCGGCACTTACGAGGAGGCTCCGCCAACGCTCGTCGATCACCTCAAGCGCGACCGCCGCTGGTGCCAGGGCAACCTCCAGCACATGTGGCTGATCTTCGCGCGGAAGTTTCCGCTGCCGTCCCGAATCCACCTGTTCATGGGCATCATGGCCTACCTCGGCGGCCCGCTGTGGTTCCTTTTTCTTGGCTTTGGCACCTACCTTGCGTGGGAGCGCAGTGAGAGCCGCTTGAGCGAGATTCTCTTCGACGGTTACGTCGGGAGATGGCTTCACATCACCACCGGCCAGCAGGCGCTCGCTCTAACAGGCGTGGTGGCTTTCATGCTGTTCATGCCGAAGATCCTCGCGCTGATCGGCGCGATCTTCCACGGCAAGACCCGGCGCTCCTTCGGCGGTGCAGTGGCCCTTGTGCTCGGGGTTTTCTTCGAGCTGCTTTTCTCCATGCTCCTCGCTCCCTGCGTGATGATCGCCCATACCTTCATGATTCTCGGCATGGTGCTCGGCCGTTCCGTGAGCTGGGGAAATCAAACCCGTGAGACTGACGGAACTGGATGGGGAGAAGCGGTGGCCGTGCACGGTCCTGCATTCATCGCAGGTGTCTTGTGGACCGTGTTGGCGTGGTGGATCGGCCCGGCATTTGCCCGCTGGATGAGTCCGATCTTGCTCGGTATGTTGCTCTCCATTCCCTTGTCGGTCTTCACCAGCCGGGCCCGCTACGGTGCGGCGCTGCGCCGGAAAAAGATCTTTTGTATTCCGGAAGAGCTTCACCCGCCGGAGATCATGGAGATGGCCGATCACGCGCACGCCGCGGTCGATCCCGCGCTCACCGCGCTGGCTCAAGGACGTGAAGGCGTCATCGCGGCCGTCGTCGATCCTTATGTGAACGGCGTTCATGTGTCCCTGCTGGATCCCGCCGACATCGATCTCGACCTGAGCGAACTCGCCGAGAAGATGCTTAAGGAGGGCGCCATTGCATTGAAGAAGGACGAGCTTGCTTCGGTTCTGTATCATGGACCGACGGTTCTCGCGATGCACCGTGCCGTCTGGTCACGTCCTTTTGAAGGTCTTCATTCCTCCTGGGGGAAAGCCATTGAAAGCTACCGAATCCGCACCGAGCCAGACGTGGTCTGAAGAACGTATTCCGACTGTCTCAATCGGAGCGCAACCTGAACTCTTCAACGATCCGACCTTGGACAAGGTGCTCGGAAACAATCCGCTCCAGCACCTCCGGCGTGCAAGAGTGGTACCACACACCGTCCGGATACACGACCGCGATCGGCCCTTGCACACACACCCGAAGACAGTCGGCCTTGGTGCGTAAAATTCCCGCACCTGTTCTTCCAATCGCGGCCAGTCGGGCCTTGAGGAATTCCCAGGACTCCGTGCCCTGCTCTGGATCACAGCACTTCGGCTTCGTGGCTGTCGCGCACAGGAAAATGTGACGTTCTCCGCTGCCCACTCCGGCGGCACGTGCGGCTTGTTCGAGCTCGGAGTCCATGGCTCAAGCAAGGCTTGCCTGCCACTTCCTGACCATCCGCAGCATCGACTCCTCGGTCGTCAGGGTCTGTACTTCATGGATCGGGACCCATCGTAAATCGTGTGATTCCTCGCTGACGGTGAAGTCGGTGTGACCTGTTGCGCGGAACACGTAACGGACGTCGTAGTGGAGATGCTCC
>Ga0114958_10003021_pt1 | contig 12256 bp, 11 predicted proteins | sample C_130208_EF_Meta_FD_89577 | JGI IMG/M metagenome (GOLD analysis project Ga0114958, IMG submission 89577) | Freshwater microbial communities from Lake Croche, Canada to study carbon cycling - C_130208_EF_MetaG | ecosystem: Environmental > Aquatic > Freshwater > Lake | place: Lake Croche, Canada... | reverse complement strand
GTTAGAACAATTACACGTGTATTCAGAGTATGGATTACCGCTTGGAGAAGCTTTTCAGTTGCGTGATGATGTCATCGGAGTATTCGGAGATCCTGCCAAAACTGGAAAACCAGCTGGTGATGATTTACGTGAAGGAAAAAGGACTGTTCTCATCGCCATGACGCTGGAGAAAATCGATGAGACTGCCAGGAGAAAATTTGAGCTACTTTTTGGAAAGAAGGAGTTAGACATTAATGGTGTCAACACTTTGCGTGAGATTATCACAGGGACCGGTGCGCTCGATCGAGTCGAAATACTGATAGATGAGATGACTTTCAGTGCGCACATTGCGCTAAAAGCTGATGGAATTACTCCTACTGCAAAGAATTTATTAACAGAGATGGCGGAAGCAGCTACCAAGCGGAGTTCTTAAATCTAGTTGGTCCAAAAAACCTAGTTACGAGTGTTCATCGATTGGATTAAGGGAGAAGAAGTGCGTCAAGTAAAAGGAAGTACAGATCATGTCGTTGTCGTCGGAGCAGGGCTTGGCGGTTTAAGTGCGGCCCTTCGCTTGGCTGGCGCTGGCCGTAAAGTGACGGTTATAGAACGTGAATTGGTACCCGGCGGACGAAATGGCATCCTGCACAAGGAGGGTTATTCATTTGATACCGGCCCCAGTGTTTTGACTATGCCTAGCCTCATAGCCGATGCCCTGGCGTGTGTTGGCGAAGATCTCAAAGATTGGCTAGATCTTGTTCCGGTTGACCCTTTGTATCGTGCATTTTATGACGATGGAACCCATTTGGATGTCCATTCTGATACCAAACGGATGCAAGAGGAAATTGCACAAACGATTGGGGGCGCAGAAGCGATCGGGTACGGAAAGTATGTCGATTTTGTGACCAAACTTTATAAATACGAGATGAAAGATTTTATCGACCGCAATATTGATTCTCCGTTAAATCTTCTGACTCCAAATTTGGCAAAGTTAGTTGCATTGGGTGGATTCAAAAGGTTAGCCCCTAAAGTAAGTCAATTCCTTAAGGATCCACGAACACAACGCGTCTATTCATTCCAAGCTATGTACGCAGGCGTTAGTCCGCAGCAAGCCTTGGCTATCTACGCGGTCATTGCCTACATGGATTCTGTTAATGGGGTTTTCTTCCCTAAAGGAGGAATGCATGCTGTACCAAGAGCGTTGGCTGGCGCGGCGCAAAAACATGGCGTCACCTTTAAATATGGCACCACTGTCACTTCGGTAGAACATTCTGGTGGTAGAGCAAGGGCCGTGATAACAGAATCCGGGGAACGAATCGAATGTGACACTGTCGTATTAAATCCTGATATCCCAATTGCTTATAGGGATTTGCTCGGCTCTGTCCCAAATCAGATAAAGCGATTGAAATACTCTCCTTCATGTGTCACTTTATTGGTTGGTAGCTCCAAACATTATGATCATTTGGCTCATCACAATATTCACTTTGGAAAATCTTGGGATGGTGTATTCGATGAATTGATTAAGAAGAAAGTATTAATGACCGACCCTAGCCTTCTTGTCACTTTGCAGTCATATGATGACGCAACATTAGCTCCCCCAGGTAAAGCTTCTTATTACATTCTTTTCCCGACTCCCAATCTGGATGCAGATATCGATTGGACCACAGAAGCGGGACCGTATCGTGACCAAATGTTGCGAACTCTGGAAGCCAGAGGATACGAAGGATTTACTGATTCGATAGAAGTGGAACACATGACCACTCCCCTTGACTGGCAAAACCAAGGAATGGAACGCGGTGCGCCATTCGCTAGTGCTCACACCTTTTTCCAGACTGGCCCCTTCAGGCCATCCAACTTAGCCAAAGGTTTAGAGAATGTTGTGTTCGTTGGTTCTGGAACGCAACCTGGCGTTGGCGTGCCGATGGTTCTCATTTCTGGTCGTTTGGCGGCAGAACGAATCGTGGGACCAGTAGCTTAGAGTGGCACTTTTATCCGACGAACTGACTGCGGCAGGAATTACCGACCCGCAGTTGCGGGCATCCTATGCAGAGTGCAAAAGATTAAATTCGTTGCATGGTAAAACATATTTCTTGGCCACACTACTGCTTCCTCGGCATAAGAGACCTTTCGTTCATGCCCTTTATGGATTTGCCAGATTCGCGGATGAAATCGTTGATGATCTGCAATCAACTCTTTCAGTAGAAGAAAAAACCGATGTACTCAAAAATTGGGGCGAAACCGTTTTAAGTGATCTGCGTACTGGCAATAGTAAGGACCATATTGGTCGAGCCTTAGTCGATACCGTCAATCGCTTCCAGATACCAAACCAGTACTTTGAAGCTTTTTTGCATTCTATGGCTATGGATCTTTCGGTCACGAAATATGCAGACTTTGATGCATTATATGAATACGTTTACGGCAGTGCTGCGGTTATCGGACTAGAGATGGTTCCAATATTGGGAGTTCTGCCAAACCAAGAGTTGGCAGCGAATTCCGCGGCAGAAAAATTAGGTATCGCTTTCCAGTTGGCCAACTTCATTAGAGATGTAGGCGAGGATATTGATCGAGGTCGGATCTACCTGCCGCAAGATGAATTACTCGCGCATGGCGTCACGCCAGAGATGCTCGAAGCCAAACGTTTAACTCCACAGATAAGAGAACTACTCAAATTCCAGATCGCTCGCGTTCGACAGCTGGAGCAAGAGGCAAAAATTGGGATTGGCATGTTGGATCCGGTGAGCAGGCCATGCATTCAAGCTGCATCGGAACTCTATTGCGGAATCGTTGATGAAGTTGAAAAAATTGACTTTCAGATTTTTACTCAACGCGCACACACATCAACGTGGCGAAGAATCAAAGTCGCCGGTGGAGCTTACGTCAGAGCGGTACAGGCTCGGTAATAGCCTCCGCTACCCCATCATGCAATAGACTCGCCATCGACGGGAGCCGCACATGTGGCTGAGAGGACCTGACTTACAGGTCGACCGTAAGACCAGTTCGGTAATGCGAATTGGAAAGGGGAAAATGCATGCACACCATTGCCCACACACTTATGACGGTGATGTTTACCGCGTGGGGATACGATCTAACATATTTAGAATTTTTTGCCTTTATCACATCTGTCGCTGGGGTGGCCTATGGCATTTTTGGCCCACGGATCACTTGGCCTTGGTGGAGCATAAGCAGCTTGCTATACGCAGGGCTCTTCTTTGAAGAAAAGTACTACGCCAGTGCCGCATTGCAGCTCATTTTTATCGCTGGCGGAATCTGGGGTTGGTTCGGCTGGGGCCCAAAAGGAGCCAAGCCTTCAAAGTTCACCCTGCGGACCAATATTTTCATCCTGCTCATCTATGCCATCGTATGGTTCTCTCTCTACCCAGGGCTCTTGCATATTGGCGCAGCGGCTTCCCTGACTGATGCATTTGGATTTGTTGGAAGTTGCATAGCTCAAATTCTGATGTGTCTGGAACGGTATGAGGCCTGGCCACTCTGGTTTGTTGTTGATGCCGTGTATGCCTATCAGTTTTGGCACGGAAAGAGCTATCTCACCTCAATTCTGTACATCATCTTTGTCTTGTTGGCGATCGGTGGTTGGAAGAGATGGCTCCGAATCGCCTCATTACCGCAGACCACGTGAATTTTCTTTAAATGATTATCACAATTGATGGCGTTGCGGGCTCCGGGAAAACTACACTGGCTCAGTTCTTGTATTCTCAATTTACTGGTCAGCAGTCGCAACCAGCTAGTGCCTCCGCTATTCATGTTGTTCACATGGATGACCTGTATGACGGCTGGGATGATGCTTTAGGAGACAGTCTGACCGCAAAACTTCAGGGGATTGTTTCTGCACATAAAGATCAGCACGAATACCGAACGCATTCGTATGATTGGGTTAACAATCGCCCTGGCTCAGAGCTACTCATTCCCCCAGCAGATGTCTTAATCATGGAGGGAGTCGGTTCTGGTCAGCGATCAATTCGCAATGATGTGATGAGCAAAATCTGGATCGACGTAGAGCCAATTGTGGGGTTAAGGCGCGTTCTGGCCAGAGATGGAGCAGATATCGAGGCGGAGATGATCGCCTTCTCAGAACTACAGCGAATTCATTTCTTGAAAGAAGGAACACGCGATGCCGCCGAATTTCACGTCAATGGACACTTTTAACCTCTAAGATTTCAATGTGTCAGACTTAACCGGTGAATTAATAGATGGACGCTACAAGCTCTTAACCTTGATAGCCGCTGGTGGCATGGCATCGATTTACAAAGCAATGGATACCAGACTAGATCGGCTTGTCGCTGTCAAAATCATGCATCCGCACCTGGCTAACGATGAAGAATTTGTTAATCGCTTTATCAGGGAAGCAAAAGCCACTGCTGCTTTGTCGCATCCCAATATTGTTTCCATCCAAGATCAGGGCTGGAACGAAGGTGGCACTCCGGCAGTCTTCATCGTGATGGAATATATCGATGGTTTCACGTTGCGCGATTTATTAGCCGACAACGGACCACTTTCAGTTCCTGATTTTCTTAGATACATGATTCCGGTTACGAGCGCGCTCGCGGCGGCTCATCGCTTGGGTATCAGCCACAGAGATCTAAAGCCAGAAAATATCCTGATCTCTAAAGATGATCGAATCAAGATTGCCGACTTTGGGTTAGCGCGCGGTGGGGTCTTGGGAAGCACTATGACAGTGGAATCCAGCATTGTTCTGGGTAGCGTCTCTTATTTATCACCGGAGCAGGTTCAACGTGGCATCTCAGATGCCCGAAGCGATATTTATTCGCTGGGAATCGTCTACTTCGAAATCTTGACAGGCGAGAAGCCATACGAGGGCGAGTCACCGATTCAGATTGCCTACAAACATGTCAATGATCGGATCGACCCACCATCTTTGCGTAGACCGGGCATCCCAGAGGCTCTTGATGCGATCGTCCTTAAGGCTACCTCGCCCAACCCGGACCAACGTCAGAAAAATGGCCAAGAGTTGTTGGATGAGCTCCGGCAGTTGCAAGCTTCTCTAGATCCAAAGAGAAATCAAATGAGTCTAGAACTTGACCTACCGGTAAGCCCACCGATTCAACAACCAATCCGAAAAAGGCGCGGCCATGAGGAAGTTCGAATCGGCGATACCAAAGTAGAGCGGCCTGATTTCGCTCAATCGAAGCTAATGAATTCAAAGGAAGAGCCCATGAGTAATACGACCGAACTCCGTCGAAAAAAGGCGAAAAAGGTTCGCAGAAATCGCATCTCTATCGCTCTCATTGTCCTGCTGGTTGTCGGTGGGGGTACCTACAAATTTCTCACCAATAACGCCGGGATATCCGTCCCATCAGTTGTTGGAATGAACATAACAGAGGCTTCGAAGACGCTGAAATTATTAGGACTGCGCGTCTCTATTGGTTCGCGTATGTATGACCCTTCCGTGCCGAGAGGGAAGGTGATTTTTTCAAACCCCGGCGGTGGCGGCCATATCTCCAAAAATGGGACGGTGCTTCTTTATCTTTCTAAAGGAGCCGAGCTCCAGCCAACACCAACCGCTGCTCCCGTAGCGCCAACAGCTACTCCATCAACGGTCGCGACAGCTGCGCTCATAACTATTGATTCCTACCTAGGAAAAAGTGGTGACCAAGCTCAGAGCGAACTCACTGCGGCGGGATTGGTGGTCTCTCAAAACTTTGGATTTAGCGATGTGGTCTCTGCCGGAAATGTGATGGCGCAAGATCCAGCAGGAGCAACGCAAATTCGTGCCGGAAGCACTGTGAAGATAGTTATCTCTCAAGGCCCAGAGCTGGTTCCCGTTCCAAATGTCGTTTCAATGACCCGCACTGCCGCAGTTACTGCGCTAGAGAATGTTCAGCTTCAAGCAAAGGTAGTAGTCCGAGGGGCAGGCACCGGGAAACACGTAACACGTATTTCTCCAAAAGCGGGGACTGAAGTAAAGCGAGGTTCAACGGTTACCATCACACTCGGGTAAGCTCCGCAAATGAGCTCCGAGAAAATGCTTCCTCGAATTGGTGCTCATACTCCAACGTCCGGCGGTATGGCAAAACGTTCGATTGAGTATGCGATCACCACGGAATCTGAAGCCATTCAAGTCTTCGCATCAAATCCCCGGGGTTGGGCGATGCCAGATGCAAATTCTCAGGCAGATTCCGCCTTTAGGGATCGGGCACAGGAGTTAGATATCCTCACCTTCGTTCACGCACCTTTTCTCATTAATTTGGGATCACCAACCGTTGCGACCTATGAAAATTCAGTTGCTTCAACCGCTTACTCGTTAAGGCGAGCCAAAGAAATAGGAGCGCTAGGTGCGGTTATTCACACTGGATCAGCGGTGGATATCAATCATCTCCCCACGGCCTGGAAGCAAATACACGAAGGTATGATGCCAGTTTTAAATAATCTTCAGGACGATGATCCGTGGCTGCTATTGGAACCAACGGCGGGGCAGGGTCAATCTCTCGTGAAAGAGCTAAATGATCTAACTAATTATTTTGATGCGCTTGAATGGCATCCAAAGGTGGGAGTATGTCTTGACACCTGCCATGTTTTTGCTGCCGGGCACGATATCGCCAAAAAAGGTGGAATGACGGAAACCCTTGATCTCCTGGTTTCAATCGTAGGAATTGAGAGAATTCGATTGATACATACAAATGATTCAATGGATATCTGCGGTGCATTGAAAGACCGCCACCAAAATCTAGGCGAAGGAGAAATTGGGCTGAAGGCATTTCAAGAGCTCGTGAATCATCCGGCTGTCGCAAACGCTCCTTTAATTTTAGAGACCCCTGGTGAAGAGCCCGAACATGGGGCAGAAATTGCGATACTCAAGAAAATGCGCAGCAAGCGATCGTGACAGTTCCCCAACCTATCAGTCGCCCAACCGGGAGTTCAAAGAAGTTCATCCCAGTAGCTCTGCTTCTGTCCGTGACCATTATTTGGGGAAGCACCTTCGCGATCATGAAGGATTCGTTGGATCGACTTAATGTCGACTCATTTTTAGCCTGGAGATTTATTATTGCGGCGCTCTTGATGGCAATAGTTCGTCCGCAATCTCTACGACATATTAATCTGCATTTTTTAATTCGCGGCGTAATTATTGGCCTAATTTTAGGGACCGGTTATATTCTTCAAACGTTCGGGTTGACGCTAACAAGCGTAGCGAAGACGGGTTTCATAACCGGCCTTTATGCAATCTTCACTCCCCTGATCGCAGCTGGACTATTTAAACATTCGGTAACCAAAGTTCAATGGCTTGCTGTCGTGCTTTCTATGGTGGGGCTTGCCATCTTGGCACTGAAAGGCTTAAGCCTTGGCCTAGGTGAATTCTTGGTTGTTTTGAGCGCACTCTTCTTTGCACTCCACATTATCGCGCTAGGTCGTTGTAGCCCGGGTAGAGATGCTTATGCCCTCACCATAATTCAAATGGCGACCGTCGGCTTGCTAGCTCTTATTTCGACTGCGAAAACGGGGCTACATGCTCCACACGATAAAGGAATGTGGGTAGCAATTATCTACACCGCGATCTTTGCGAGCGCTTTTGCTTTTATGGTTCAGACATGGACACAGTCATTCATGAGCGCCACAAGTGTAGGAATCATCCTCACCATGGAATACGTCTTTGCTGCGGTATTCGGAATCCTCTTGGTTCACGAACATTTAACGCTGCGTGTAGCGATCGGTGGCGGATGCATGATGATAGGGCTTTACTTGGCAATATTGTTTGACAGCAATGGAAGTGAAAGTCATCAAAGCACGATCGAGCGGAAGAATCCGTCATGAAAAAATATATTGATTTGCGTTCTGACACAGTTACTCAACCGTCGGAGCCGATGCGTGAAGCCATTGCAAAAGCTGTAGTTGGTGATGATGTCTTTGGTGATGATCCCACGATCAATTCGCTGGAGGAACGGGTTGCCAGTTTGTTTGGTAAAGAAGCCGCGCTATTTACTCCTACTGGATCACTTTCCAATCAACTCGGCATTCGGCTGCTGGTTAAGCCTGGCGAAGAGCTACTCACAGAAACTTTCTCGCACATTGTCAGGGCGGAACTGGGTGCGGGTGCTGCATTTAGCGGAATAACGACCAGGACCTGGGCTGCTCCACGCGGCCTCTTAGCCGCAGATGATCCAATGGCGATAGCGCATCCGGATGCTGGCCCCTATTTGGTTTCAACAACAGCGATTGCCGTGGAAAATACTCATAATTTTGGTGGTGGCACTGTGCAGCCAATAGACCAAATCGCCAAACTTTACAAGGAAGCTTCCGCCCAGGGAATTGCATTACACCTTGATGGCGCTCGACTTTGGAATGCGCATGTTGCTACCGGTACTCCACTGAAAGATTATGCCCAATACTTTGAAACGATCTCTGTTTGCCTATCTAAGGGCTTGGGCGCACCCGTTGGTTCACTCCTGATTTCAACCAAAGCTCACATCGCCGCTGCGCGAATTTGGCGCAAGCGTTATGGCGGGGGCATGAGGCAGGCTGGATTGCTGGGAGCAGCTGGACATTATGCGTTGGATCATAATATCGAACGGTTAGTTGTTGATCATACGCATGCCCAACTAATTGCTAAAGGCGTCCATGCCGTTTCTCCAGATTTTGTTAATCCAGAACATGTTGATACGAATATCATTGCCATTGACTTATCTACTGTGAAAATATCTGCACCAGAATTAGCTTCCCAGCTGAAAGAAGCCGGGGTTCTTTCAGCGGCGCTCGGCAAAAATTTCCTGAGGCTCGTCACTCATTTTGATGTGAGCCCAGAAGAAATAGCTCAAGTCAATACAATTTTGCCTGAACTACTGCAACGCACCCTCATGTCGAAGTAGATTTTCTTTGTAATCTATTCCAAAAGCATAGTTGCCTAAATCTCCACCAGTTTTTACTACGCGGTGACACGGAACAATTGGTGCAATCAAATTGCGAGCACATACGCTCCCTACTGCCCTGACCGCTTTTGGCGAACCAGCTCGCATCGCCAAATCGCTGTAACTCATAGTCGAGCCCGCCGGGATTTTTCGCATTGCCTTCCATACTGCTTGAGAAAATTCCGAACCTGGTTGCCTAACTTTAATTCCGCCCAGTGCCATAAGATCACCGTCAAAATAATCATTAACAAGATCAGAAATAATGGGTATTGATTTAACTACAGTCATTTTCAGGTCACGATCCATCTGATCCAATCGAACGGAGAGTTCTTCGGCAGATGTAAAACCAGCTGCAAGCAAAACGTGTTCATGCGCAATTAAGTGCAAATCGCCCACCGGGGATTTGAATCTCGTAACCATCAACACTTTTATACCCTACGCCATTTACACTAGAAAGTTAAGGGGGCTACCTATCTCGCAGCATTTCTGCGACTAAGAAGGAGAGCTCAAGGGATTGGGTATGGTTCAACCGAGGATCACATGCCGTTTCGTAACGATGGGACAAATCCTCTTCCGAAATTTGCTCACCCCCGCCGACGCATTCAGTGACATCATCCCCCGTTAGTTCGATATGAATTCCGCCTGGGTGTGTACCAAGACTCTTGTGGACCTCAAAGAAGCCCCTGACCTCTTCCATGACATCATCAAATCGACGCGTCTTGTACCCGCTCGGCGCTTCATAGGTATTCCCATGCATAGGATCGCAAACCCAAAGTATTTTTGCGCCGCTTTGCGTTACCGTTCTGACAATTTCTGGCAATTTTTCCCGGACTATGCCAGCTCCCATACGGGTAATGAAGGTAAGACGACCCGCTTCATTTGTTGGATTGAGTTTGGCTATTATCTCGAGCGCATCCGCTCCAGTCGTCTTGGGACCGAGTTTCACCCCTATTGGGTTCTGAATTTTGGATGCAAAATCAATGTGAGCACCATCAAGCTGACGCGTTCGCTCTCCAACCCAGAGAAAATGCCCGGAAACGTCGTACAGCAAGCCAGTCCGGGAATCAACGCGAGTAAGAGCCTTTTCATATTCCAAAATAAGAGCTTCGTGACTGGCATAAAGATCCACGGTCTTAAAACTTTCCGGATCAACACCTGCTGATTTCATGAAATTTAGAGCGCGGCCGATTTCGTTTGCCATCTGTTCGTACCGTTGCCCAAAGCGCGGATCATTACTGAAACCCTTGTTCCATTCGTGCACTTGCCGCAGGTCAGCAAAGCCACCCTTTGTAAAAGCTCTAACCAGATTAAGGGTCGAGGAGGAGGTGTTATAAACCTGAACCAAACGTTGAGGGTTAGGGTTTCGAGATTCTGGTGTGAACTCAATATCGTTCACCGCATCTCCGCGATAGGCGGGCAATGTGACCTCGCCCCGAGTTTCTGTTCCACTGCTGCGTGGCTTCGCAAATTGCCCAGCCATTCGACCCACTTTAATTACCGGCATGGAGGATGCGTATTGAAGCACTGCGGCCATTTGAAGAATGGTCTTGATGCGGTTTCGGATGGAATCTGCAGTTGCTGATGCGAAAGTTTCTGCGCAGTCACCACCTTGTAACCAGAAGGCTTTACCTTCTTGTGCATCTGCGATCTTTGCCTTCAGATTGTCACACTCTCCCGCAAAGACGAGTGGGGGCAACTTTTTCAAAGTCGAAACGACATCATTAATTTCTTGCCCGGTTGGACCACCGGGCCATTCGGGCTGTTGAGCCGCAACTAAGCGAGATGAAAAGAGTTCGTCAAGGTTTGGCATGCGCTCGGCCTCATTATCCGAAAAAGACAGTCGCTTCGGCATATCTTGCCGGATCAACCAACTTGAGCTCCCCGGTCGCAGAAGCTAGTGGCACAGTTTCAATTTTTGTTCCATGAAGAGCGACCATAGTTCCCCATTCACCGTTATGCGCAGCGGTGATGGCTGCAAGCCCAAAGCGGGTCGAAAGTACTCGGTCAAAGGCGCTCGGGGTTCCGCCACGTTGAATATGGCCCAGCACCACAGTGCGGGTTTCATGGCCAGTTTTAGCTTCAATTTCAGTGGCTAGCCACTCGCCAATGCCTGAAAGTTTTACATGCCCAAAAGCGTCTAGTGCCTCATCCTTTACTTTCATATCGCCATCTTGCGGAATCGCGCCTTCTGCGATCACAATGATGGGTGCAAAGCCATCGGCGAAACGTGAATTTACCCAATCGGCAACTTTTTCGGTGGAGAACTTAACTTCTGGGATCAAGACACATGCCGCACCACCAGCAATACCCGCATGAAGTGCTATCCAGCCAGCATGACGTCCCATAACTTCAACAACCAATGCGCGGTGATGGGACTGTGCAGTGGAATGAAGTCGATCGATGGCCTCCATCGCAATATTTACTGAGGTATCGAAGCCGAAGGTGAAATCCGTATTGTTCAGATCGTTATCAATAGTCTTGGGGACACCAATCACTTTTATCCCAAGGGCATCTAGTTTGGTTGCAACACCCAGGGTATCTTCACCACCGATAGCAATCAGTGCATCGATTCCCAACTCTTTAAAATTCTTTTCAATCAGTTCGACCCCACCCTCAACTTTAAAGGGGTTTGTACGGGACGAACCCAAAATTGTTCCTCCTTTGGGCAAAATCCCTCTGGTCGCAGCCAGATCAAGCGGCATGGTAAGACCCTCCAGTGGACCCTTCCAGCCATCCCGGAAACCCACAAATTCGTAACCATAATCTTTGATGCCTTTACGCACGACAGCACGAATAACTCCATTTAAGCCAGGGCAATCGCCACCGCCGGTAAGAACTCCAAAGCGCATCACAATCTCCAGTTCCCGATATAAGACCGATATAAGAAATGTCTCGTATAAAAAATGCAATCTCAACGTCAACATTGACCAGCGCAGTCTACCCTTGACTCATGGCTCTTGTTGCAGGCGTTGATTCCTCCACTCAATCGGTAAAAATTGTTATCAGGGATGCAGATACCGGCGCTTTGTTTCGCCAAGGTCTTGCTCCCCATCCGGTCGGCACTGAAGTAGATCCAAGCTTCTGGCTCCAAGCATTTGATAGAGCTGTCGGAGAGGCAGGCGGTTTGGACGACGTCGAGGCTATTTCGATAGCTGGGCAGCAGCATGGCTTAGTGGCGCTAGATGACCTTGGTGCGGTAATACGACCTGCCTTGCTCTGGAACGACACCAGGTCTGCAGATTCTGCCGCTGAGCTGAACGCAGAAATTGGGGGTAATCAAGCCATGGCGGACCGAACCGGGTCAGTCCTGGTTGCTTCTTTTACTGCGAGCATGGTCAGATGGATGGCAGATCACGAACCTGAACTTGCTGCGAGGATTGCCGCGCTCGCCCTCCCGCACGATT
>Ga0114958_10003019_pt1 | contig 12260 bp, 3 predicted proteins | sample C_130208_EF_Meta_FD_89577 | JGI IMG/M metagenome (GOLD analysis project Ga0114958, IMG submission 89577) | Freshwater microbial communities from Lake Croche, Canada to study carbon cycling - C_130208_EF_MetaG | ecosystem: Environmental > Aquatic > Freshwater > Lake | place: Lake Croche, Canada... | reverse complement strand
GCGTCTTCCCGGAAGGCTTTCTCGCAGGTCCAGTAGGCCGAGTCGTCATTCATGCCGCCAAGCTTCCCGCTGAATTCAAAACCCAGCGGAGTCGCCTCCTTGACCAGAGACTCGCGGCAGGAGCTATCCGAGAACACGGCCACACCCGCCTTGCGCGCCTGCTCCACCATGGCCGTAAAGGCCGGCTCAGGCTCGTAGCGCAAGCCGACTAGCAGCACTGCCTTGAAGCGGCTCAGATCCGGCTTGTCCTCGGCAAAAACAAACGTGGCAGGCCGGTGGGCATAGAGGCAATCCTGATAGGCTGTCCACAAGCGGGCGAAATAGAGGCCTCCCACACCGCCATCGAACCCATTCTCCGCCTTGATGTGGCGATAGGAAACCGGGATGACGACCGGGTCGGCGTTCTCGAGCATCCCCAGCCACGGGCCGTACATCCCGGCAAACCGGTAGAGTGCACGATAGACCGATGTCATGCCGGCATAGGCGGAACGCGGGTCTGTCGGCACTGGCCCCCATTGCGGCAGGCTGCCTTCCTTGCCGATGCCATCGGCTCCCCGCATCAGCGCCAAAAAGGACATCGGCAGGATCTCCTCTCCAGTGCCGGTGTCGCCCAAAAACTCCGGGTGGATCCATGCGGGTTTGCCGGGACGCTTGTAGAAATCCACCGCATGCGGCGTCCAGTTGGGCGTGGTGATCTGCTCGCACTGGTAATGCAGGTCCACCTCGTCCACGTTGGCAAAACAGACGGGAGGATAGACCTCCGGACGACGATAGGGACCAGAGGAGGCCGTGGAGAGATTGGTCGAGACCTTGTCCAGGGCCTGCTTGAATACCTGCTGCGCCTCTGGCTGCCAGTTGACTATGCGGTCTCCCACTGTGTCGAGCACTGGATCCCACACGCCGTTCGTCTTGGCGTTCATGAGCGCGGCCGTATATTGGATCTTCTCATCCGGTGTGGTATAACCTTTCTCCCTCGACGCCCACCAATTTGCCACCCAGTCCCAGCCGGCAAAGGAGGGAAAGCTCTGCAACGCGGGAGTGTGGCTAGCAATATCCTTGCCCACGCCCTCCGGTGTGATCGGGCCGCAGTAGCCCGCATCCGTACCCATCGGCAGCATTGAATCCATGTAGATCGGCAACAGCCATTCACGAATGCCATACGCACTGAAGGCGCCCAGTACGTGCGCCTGCGCAAAACCGAAGGCCGCCTTCTGAGTTGACACGCCGTCGGACGCCGCGGCGAGCCGCTGCTTCACCCGATCCAGCAGGTGGGCGGCATCGTCACTGTCTGCAAACACCAGCGGATAACGAAACGTGTGCATGCGGTTCACGTACTGGTTGACTCCTAATTTGCACGAAAAATCCAGCATGGACTCCGCCGTGTCGGCGAAGCTCCACGCATCGGCCCCCGAATTCAGGTTGTTATAATCGCCGTACAACGTGATTCGAAACGGCGAAATATCGGCGAGCGGCTGACCCATCCGGATCGGCTGGGCCACACATGTGAAGCGCGGCAACTCCGCCTCAATACGATAGCGCCCGGAGGCAAGCTTGGCGGAAACCTCCGCTGGAATAACTGTCTCCACAGGCTTGTCCGCCACTGGAGTCACCTCCTGTTGCCACAGAGGTTCCTCCTTCGTGGCAGCTCCTGATGCCCGCAGGGTGACACGCACCCTCGTTGGCGCATCCGCCGCCTTCGTCCGCAACTCCATGGAGACGGGAATCGCCTCGCCTCGCGCCCAGTCGACGCGGTTGAGTGGAGTCCAGACGCTGGCCGTCCCTTGGCTGCCAGGAATCCGGACTTCAACGATGCTCTGGAGAGTGTACTCGGATGGCGCCGTCGCATTCAGGGTCGGCGCAATGCGGATTTGGTAGAGGCCTGCGTAGTCGTCGGGAACCACGAGCTTTCCATCACGCAACTCTAACTCCCTCCAGTCCGTATCCCCGAACGGCGTCGCACGCACACGCCAGTTCAGCGGCAATCCACTGGATTTCGATGCGAACGGTATAGACTCCCCCGCCGTCCAAATCTGGCTAGGTAATTCCACCGAGACCCGCTCATGCTTGGATTGGACGGCTCTCTTGTACTTGCCCGTCTCCAGGTCGTAGACCTGGAACAATTCGCTCGGATCCCTTCGCTTGACGAGCAGTTCATCGCCAAACACACCCAAACCGATAACGTCTGCCCGGGATCCGCCCCCTTCATCAAGCTTCAGATCCTGCATCGCAGCACCTGTGGAAGACCACCGCTCCACCACCCTACCATCCCAGGCATAGAGAACTCCGACAGCATCGGCAGTCCAGACAGTCTGATATCCCATAGGAAGCAACTGCTTCCACCGCTCAATGCCGTCAAACCGGAGGCAATGCACGCCACCATCCTGGGCGAGCAGGAATACCGCCTCAGTCGCCTCGCTCACCCGCATCGCGTTCACCCAGTTGGCGAGGCAGGGGAACTCGATCACCTTCACAACACGACCTTCGGGCGTAATCCGAAGAACACGTTTCACACCTTGGTCAAGACCATAGAAATCGCCGCTGGCCCCGGCCTCGACGCCGGTCGGAGAATCGTAATTCTTGGGCTTGAATTCATCACAGGCAGCGACATGGTGAAGATTCGCGTCGTAGATATGGACATGGTGCTGGAAATGCGCATTAGCGACGGCGACGATCCCTCCAGCGTTGGCCGTGGCATCCCCGACGCCATCAAGCACCACATCACCTCCAAAACGCTGCACTCCATCACGGCTCACGCGCAGGACATAACCTCCGCTCGACAAATACACATTCCCATCCAGACCAACCCGCATCAAGGCGTTGGCGCAGTCGAACTTCGGATCTTCGCGTGAAATCACTCGCTCCAAGGTCTCAGCCTGAGTTACGCCAGCATAAACCATGATTACCAAAACTAACCGGAAAAATGTTTTCATAATATTTTCAATACCGGAAGCAAGTGGCGATCGAGACTTTCCTAATGGGATAGCAAATCAAACTTTCAGCGTCTCAACTACTTCACTGCGTCTTTGAGGGTTTTTGCTAGTAAGGCGTCCGAATACTGCTGCACGCTCTGCTTCTGTTCGCTCGCGACTTTCTGGAGTTTATGGAATTTGCCGAGAGTCATCTTGTCATTGGCTTTTATGTCAACGCCGTCCGGAATCTCCAGCCAGGCTGCGTCGGCTTTGTCCAGTTGGGTCTGTTTCAGACCGAGGGCCTTCAGCACCCCCCTCCCCATCATTATATTGCCATCGGGGTTCATGTGCACACCGTCGGCGGTAAGCAGGTTCCCGGGTTTCGCGCCCGCCTTGACTGAATCGGCGATCGAGGCCTGCATCTGTGCGTTCAAGTCGGCCAGTACACACTTCTTTTCCACGGCCAGGTTGCGCAGGAACTCGTTGTAAGCCGCCAGTTTCTGGTTCAAGGCATTCGTGGGTTCCTCCTTAATCATCGTAGCGGTCAGGATCACCACCTTGATCTTGGCCGCCTGGGCCTGATCCACCATGGCTGTCATGTTGGTCTTGTAAGCATCCAGTTCCACTCCGTTCGTGCCATGCCAGACATCGTTCACGCCGCAACTAATCGTCACCCAATCCGGTTTTTTCAAGACCACATCGTGGGCGAACCGGGCCAGCATGTCACTGGACATCTGCCCGCTGATGCCGGCAGGGATGGGCTCGACCTTCACGCCGTTAGTCTCAAGCCCGGAGACGACCAGTTTCACATAGCCGAGTGGTGCGTTCCACCCAAATGCAGTGATAGAGTCCCCGAGGAAGACAATCTTCTCTCCTGTCTTGACCGGCAGTGATGATAGGTCCTCTGCACAGGTCATCGGGATGCAGGTTAAGAACGCCACTACCAGAGTCATGGCAAGCAGGAGAGATGTTGGTTTTTGCATGGTTTTTCGGTTGGGAGGGCTGAGTGATACCAATCACAGGAAGAAATGGCACTTTAGCGGCGAAGGAGTTTTGGTGGGTGGTGAGGAGGAAGATCTCTGGCTACCTTCAGGTAACCAGAGCGATGACGACAAATGTTCCACGCCAAAAGAACCAGCCGTAAAGTGTCATTTCTGATGGTGATTGGTATGAGTCCTTGTTAGAGGAATTGATTTCTTACTCTTTTATCGGTCTGGGGCTCTTGTGAAAGCCAAATGGGATGTTTGTGGGTTTTTATTAGCGCGCATCTCACTCGAACACCGCCCAGACATTGTTTGTCCTAGGCCCAAAAAGGCCAAAGCCGGCCGGCCAGCTAATCCACTTCTGCGCGACCCCCATGCCGGTGCCGGGCGTATCGTTGTCGTTCAGGGTAGGCATGTCGTTGTCATTCACATTAAACCCGAGCCAGAACCCCTTGCCCGGTTGTATTGGGAACACGTCAGCTGCACCCTCGCCGGTAAAGGCCCCCGTCGCAGTAATCGGCAGCTTGAACTCCATCACGATCACCTTCGCCTGGGAGAGATCCTCGCCCGTGGCGGCCTCGATCATCTTCCGCTCCGGCACCGCCAGGGCATTGTCGAGCACCTTGAGCACCCTCGGGATGACATCAGGAGAGAGCAAGCTCGGCGGGCCACCGCCGAAGCGTTCACGCTTGACCGCGTCGGTGCCGCCAGGGCCGAATTTTCCGACGACAAACTGAAACCCGGGCTTCTGGAAGCCGTTGATCAGCATCTCCAGCGAATCCTGCAGGTGTGTGCCCACCGACGGGTCGAACATCACCACATCGTCGAATTTCAGCACTTGCACATAGATATCGTCCCCATGGTAGGCCATGCGGATGAGGGCGCTGCAATCCTTCGCCCCCTTGATCGGGCCGTCCAGGGGGGGGGTGATCACAATCTGGGGCGTCAGCCCAATCTTGTGCCACTTCTCCAGATCGCCGTCTATCGGCAGCGGAGCCGCGAGTTTCTTGATGGTCACGATCCGCTTTTCGGCGGGGGATTCTGTGGAGAGAGGGGTGGGTGGGATATTTGTCATGACCACCGCCAATCCTCTCCCCGTGGCAATGCCATCGGTGGCGGTAATGGTGTTGGTCTGGAGACCGGTACTGAGCGGGGCCAAATATCGGGCGGTCGCATGGCAATCGCTGTTTGCCAAGCCCGTGGCCGTTATTATCCCGGCACTGGCGGACCATGCCACATTAGTGACCGGCGGCCATGCTGTGTTGCCAAATCCGTCCAGTATTGCGACTTGATAACTGGCCGTCATGTTGGTGCGGATGATGGCGAAAGCCGGGCTGACGACCAACACTTCCTTTGCATTGCCGACGGTGACCGGCAGTTGGCCGAACGTCACAGCCGTCCCGTCGTTGATCGCCACTTGCAAGAGATAGGTGCCCGCCATCCCGAAGGTCGCCACGGTATTGGATGCGCCCGCGGTACGATTGGTCGAGAAGGTCACGCCCCCCTCGACCGGCCCGGCGACCTTCGACCACGTGTAGGTCAGCCGTCCCGGATTTTCCGTCGCGGCGGTGACTGCAAGATTAACCTTGTTCGAATTCAGGCTGCTGGTCGTCGCGGGGCCGGCGGTGATCGTCGGCGGAGTCGCGTTGGTCGCCGTAAAGAGCGAACTCTTCGGCAGGAGCAGGTACAGGCCGCCGGAGTTCACCTTCGCGGAATCATAACTTGCGCAAAATCCCGATTCGTCGACATCCCGCACGAACATCGCCGGGCAAAAACTGGAGTTGGTCACCTCAAACCGGTAGGTCAGCTCATGAGCTCCGGCGGCCAGCTTGACCGGGAGGGTCCGTCCCCCCAGAGTGCTGCCGGCGGGTTGCCCGTCTACCAACAGCACCAGGTTGGTCAGTGGGCCGGGATTAGGCGGGCTTTTGACCCCGCTGTTGCTCAAATCATTGACCGCAAACTCGTACAGATCTGTGGTTGCCGCCCAATAGTGCGTGTTCACTTCATAACCCGGCAACGTCGTGTAGTCGGACGGAGTAACCGGCGCCAAGGTATTGGTGTTAAAAACCAGATTGTTTGTCCAATTGATAATCTCGGTCGGCAGCGTCGTGGCCCACGAGAACGAATTGGTCCTCGTGTTGGCGAAAAACTTGACCAGAGCGGTGCGATTCGGGGTGAGAGTCACATTGGCCGGGGCATTCGGCGTCCAGGTGACAGCGAGATTCCACGGCGCGCTCCAAACCTGTTGGCCATTGTTTAACCAGGATACCGCATACACCGCGGTCGTTCCGTGAAATCCGAACAGGGAAGCCGGCAAATTGGTAGATCCACCACCGACCGGCAATCGGGCCAGCGTACGACCATTGGCTTGCAGGGTCAGATTCGTGGCGCCGGTGATGACGGACGGTGTGGCAGTGAAGAGGGCCGTGCCGCCGGCATAATCCACACTGACGGGACCGCTCAGCATCACGCTCTGACCGTGATTGTTGACCACTAGGGTGCGTGTCGCCTCGCCCTGGGTGCGCACCGGGTTGTTATTATACGCAATAACGCGCAACTCATGCCAACCGTCGGCCAACGTCGTGGTGTCCAGGACGAAGCCCGTTCCGCCATTGGTGCGGGTGACCTTGATGGTTTCGTTGGTGGCGCCGATGTTGACCACGTGACCGTCCAGCGCCAAATCCAGATTCAATTCCAGGCTAGCCGGCGCCATGGTGGTGGGTGTGGTGAGCGCGCCGACCGCCGCACTGGCGGTGATGGTCAAAGCGTTGGACACCATCACACCATCCGCCGCAGGACTGGAAATCGAGACCGCCGGAAATGTCGCATATGGCTGCATCAAGGGATCGCCTAAGAATAGGATCTCCTCGGTAAACGCAACCGACTCCCAAGCCGCCTCGGCCAGTGATGCACCATTGCGCAAATGCGTGTGAATGTTCGGATGTGTAAATTTGCGCCCGATGGCATACGGCTCGGTCGTCATGCCCGAGGTGCCATAGGCGCCTTTGTGAATCCAATACGCGCAGGGACCCTGCGAGGTGAAAAAGTGGTCAAGGATGCCGGCGACACTGGTGGCATGATCCGCATAGGCACCGGGCAAGTAGGTGTTGCCGGTGTTGCCCGAGGCAATCACGGTTATACCGTCAATTTCACCGGCAACATCGCCGCACTGCGACATGCAGCCGAGGCTGTTCAGTGACGGCTTGTTCGGTTGCGCGTACTTGATCCCCAAGGCATCCCAGGCAGGAACAGCATCCAGGGCAATCTCGCCATTCGTACTAACCCCTAGGGCGTAACGGCCTCCCCGGATGCCATAGCGTCCGTCGTCCCCACTGTATGGGCAATAAATGGTGCCCCCCTGACCATGCCCATCCGCCGCCTTGGCACGCTGCAGATAGTTGAACACCTCCTGCGGTCCAAGGCCACTGGCACCCGTCCATCCAATATATGACACGCACCAATAGTGGCCTTGGCCGGGGTTGTAGGAGTTTTTTGTGCCCGACATGATCAAGTCGGACCGGAGTTCCGTTGTGGCACCGTTGAGCCGAGCCGCCCAGTTGTCAATGCCACTCGTGGGCATGGAGCCAACGTTGGTGTAATTCGGCGATTGATAAAGATGACATGCAAGGTTCATATTGCCTCCCCGACTGTCGACAAGCGGGGAAATCCCGGCCATCGCTAGACCGTTGAAATGGCCAGCCAATCCCCGTTGACTGATGACGCTCCGGAGATACGACACAAAGTCGTCCGACATGACATTACCTCTGTTGGTTCCGGGCAATTGTGGAAAAACATACGGCACCATGTTTCCTTCGGGGACATGTCGGATCTGCTGGTAGTAGTTTGCGACCGCCGTCGAGTTCGTATCCGTCGGGTCGTACACCACCAGATATCCGCAAGCCCCGCCGCCGGCAAACACCGGGCCCGTCAGGCAGACTGAAATCAAACCAACCATCAATCCGAGTCGTGGTATCATTGTTTATCTCCCATGAAATAAAGAACCCCGCCGCAAGCAGCGGGGCATTGGATTTCCTATTTTTGATATGACGCCCCAAGGGGCGGGGAATTTACCCTCATGAGATTAAATCCTGGAGACGACCAGTTTCACATAGCCGAGTGGTGCGTTCCACCCAAATGCAGTGATAGAGTCCCCGAGGAAGGCAATCTTCTCTCCTGTCTTGACCGGCAGTGAGGATAGGTCCTCTGCACATGTCGTCGGGATGCAGGTTAGGAACGCCACTGCCAGAGTCATGGCAAGGTGGATTGGATAGTGTTTTGCGTGGGGTGGTTCATAGCGTCAAGCTGGCGTTTACTCGAACACCGCAAAGACGCCGTCTTCCTTCGGCATAAAGGTGCCGAAGCTGGCCGGCCAGCAAGTAGACTTTTGATTTCCACCCATGCCGGGCATGTCGTTGTCATTCACATTAAACCCGAGCCAGAACCCCTTGCCCGGTTGTATTGGGAACACGTCAGCTGCACCCTCGCCGGTAAAAGCCCCCGTCGCAGTAATCGGCAGCTTGAACTCCATCACGATCACCTTCGCTTGGGAGAGATCCTCGCCCGTGGCGGCCTCGATCATCTTCCGCTCCGGCACCGCCAGGGCATTGTCGAGCACCTTGATTATCCGCGGGGCGACATCCGGCGGCAGAGAGTCCATCCCTCCAGCGAAGCGCCGGCGTCGAACCGCATCGGAACCGCCAGACCCGAATTTTCCGACGACAAACTGAAATCCAGGCTTCTTAAAGCCGTTGATCAGCATCTCCAGCGAATCCTGCAGGTGTGTGCCCACCGACGGGTCGAACATCACCACATCATCAAAGCGCAGAAGCTGCACATAGAGATTCTCCCCTTCGTAGGCCAGGCGGATGACGCCACTGCAATCCTTCGCCCCCTTGATGTTCGGAGAGCCCAAGGCTGGAGTAGTCACGATCTGCGGGCTCAGCCCGAGCTTGTGCCACTTCTCTAGGTCGCCGTCAATCGGCAGCGGCGCCGCGAGCTTTTTGATCATCAGGCGTGGCTTGTCGGCGCGAGGCATCATGAACGTCGTGCGCGGTTCCTGCACCGCCAGCGCGGTCGCCCGGGCATCGCTGACTTGGAATGCGAAGGCCTCCTTACGATAGTTGTCGTAGTTCTGCAGGGAGAGCCAGTGCCAGCCACTGACGGAGTAGTCGCTGGCCATGACATACAGCTTGTTGTCATTACCCTTGAACAGGGTGTAACTCCCTGGCTGGTCAACCCAGTAGCCGCTCCAGTGCTGCTCCAGCGGCGGACCGAGGTGCCCGAGCGAAAGCCCGTCGTCGTCCAATCCGATCCACTCAGCCTGGTGCCCCCACGTGGTGAGGATGAATCCCGGCGTCACTTGCTTGACCCCCTGGACCGGCCCGTAGTCGTTCATCGCCAGGTACCAGCGCAGGGAGCCATCCTTGCGAAAGCGCGCCAGGTCTATGCAGCCGCTGTTTGCCAACCCCATGCCGTGAGGGCTGTCCTTCGCGAGTATTCCGGAAATCAGGTCGCCATCGGGCGCCACGACGCTCTCGGAATAGCGGCCGACATTCCCACGTGTGAAGCTATACGGCGAGGCCAGTTTGCCTATATCGATCGGATAGCTGGAGTTGGCCGGGAATTCGTAAACCGGAACGCCCTTGGCATCCACGCCCTTGAACACCCAGAGGGTCTGGGTCGTCGAGATACGAATGTCGCCGTTGCGCTCCAATGCCGAAAAGCGTGGCAAAACCCCATATGGGCTTACGGGAACCGGCTTTCCCGCAGTGTCCAGCACCGGCGTCCCGTCGCCGTCAGCGATGGTGATGACGCCGTCGTTGTTCTCATCGTGCACTACCATAATTTCTTGTTTTTTGTTTGAATAATAGAACGAGAGGGGTTTGGCCACGTAGTTGTCGACCCGCGACACAATGATGCCTTCACGCTTCTTGTTCTCGGCGTCCAGTATGTAGCTCTTGTTATTCGTGTAGAATATGCCTTTGTGCTTGAACCGCGGGTAGCCGTACCAATACGCCTCCGGCGCCCAGGTACCCTTCTTGGCGTCAATGGTCCAGGACTGCGCTTGGAAGTACATGTGCGTGAGGCCATCGCTATCCTTCTCGCCGTCATAGTTGTTCCAGATCGGGTCGTAAGCGAAATCGCACAAGCTCATGTAGACACTGGCACCGCCCGGCCCAAAGACCAGCGGACGGCCAGGCCCATCCAGCACGGCCAGATTCCCAGCGGCATCCAGGTCCATAAGCACCGGCGTGCCCGGCGATTTCATGAAGCGGAAGCGGTCAGCCGCAATGGGGCCGACGGGGCTGTCGCCGCGGCCAATGGTCTCCTTGGCCACGGGATTGGACGGGTCATGAATGTCGTAGATGCAGACCTTGCCGGCATCGCAATCGGCAATGGCCAATCGGTCGCCGTTGACCGCGACGGCCAGCGGATTGGCCACCTGCTTGAACGTGTACTTCTCCGTGCCATCGGGCGTGAAAGCGCTCACCACGCGCCCCTGGCCGTCCTTGCCGCCGCAGAGCATCCAGAGCAGGCCACGCTGATGGTCCGCCACCATCCCGTACGGGTTCGCGGCCTTGAATGCCGTTTCCTGTTTGCCGGTCTCGATGGAAACGCGCACCACGTCGTTGCTGCTGCCGGTGGTGACGTAGAGGTTGCCGCCCAGTTCCGAGATGCCATTGGCGCCAGGGATCTTCACGTCCAACCTCAGGCCACTGGTGGGCCACGCCTTGAGTTCACCCTTGTTGTCGACCCGGGTGAAACCGATCCCAACTGTAGCCTCGGGACCGCTACCCTTTCTCAATATATAGATGAGCCCGTCTGCGCCCAGACAGAGCCCTGCCGGGTTATCCGTGCCAGGAATGACCCAGCGAGGCTTGAGCGTGGTAAGGTCACGCGACTTGTAGTTCTCCTGGTGCTCACTCCAGCCGGTACCGGTGACCAGACTGTAGTCGGGTCCAAAGGCCATGACCGTGACGCCATCCTTGTCGGACTCGCCCGGCAGGTTCCCCTGATTGTTGTTCCCCGTGATGCCGCGGTAGGTCCAGCGCAGATTGCTTTCCACCAGGCGCAATTCGTACTTGCCCGCCACGATTTTTTCCCCCTGCTCGCTGCGCGACGGCAGCACAAAACCATACGTCCCAGCCGGCAGCGGCAGATCGCGGAACAGGTAGCGCACGGCGGTGTTGTCCGGCAGGAAGATTCCCGCACTCTTGGTGCCAGTGCTCTCCTTGACCGTGAACGTGCCGTCTGCGGCAATATCCGTGGCCTTCGCTTCGCGTGCGCCAACACCCGGATTGGTAGGGCGCTTATCGCCGGCAATGTCCGTCACCGGGGCTTCGACTCCGCCAAACCTCGACACACCCCAGTTGGCCGTGGTGGGAATGCCTGGGTTCCAGTCCAGCCTGGAGATGGGTTCGTAGTCGCCTTTGGCCGCATCGCGGAAGGTCACCGGCAGGCAGACCGACTGCGCATCGAGTCCGCCGGACACATCGCGCCACGGCCCGAGCGAGACGCGGCGGTACTCTGTCTCGAATTTGCCCGTGAACAAGGCAATGTAGAGGTTGTGGTCCACAAGCAATCCCTCGCCCGGATGAGTGACGTTGACGCCGACCCCGGCATGGGCCACCAGATTATTGAAAACGGCGCTGCCGGAAACCTTGATCAGCGAGATGGCTGTGGTATCGGCATGGGTGATCGTGTTGTTCACGATGGCCGCACCGGTGACTTCATTCAGTGACAGGCCGGTCTGGGCGCCGTCCAAGATGCAGTTCTCGATGTGCGCGCCGTCGACTTTCTGGAGGAAGACCGCGACCGCGCCGCCACGCACCATTACACCCGATACGCTGATCGTTTTTACGTCTTGGCCCATGATCGCCGTGCTGCCGTGGGTGTTGACGGCGAGATCAGCCACACTGGCGTTGTCGCCTCCGAGTGTGACCCCTGTGTCGGCCGCGCCGACGTCGAGGATCGTTTTCAGATAACCTGCTCCACGCAGCGTCACGCCGGTGGGAATGGTGGGCGTGCCGGTATAGGTGCCCGGTGCCAGTCGTACGGTGTCGCCCGGTTTTGCTTTGGCCAGCGCCGCGGTCAGTTCCGCTGTCGTTCCGGCATCGAGTGTGGCGGCCGGCGCGTTGAACGCCAGGGTCATGAAAGCGATCGTCAGGAGGGTGATTGTTTTCAAGATGCGGTTTCTCATTTCATTTATGACGTTATTTGTGGCTGTTTTTTGGGGGGGGGAAAAGTGCGATAGAATTCATCGGCTTGTAGTAATCCACAAGGTTTAATCCACAAGGTTTAATCCACAAGGTTTAATCCCAAACTCAGAAGATGAAAGGGAAGAACAGATTATACCAATCACCGTAAG
>Ga0114958_10003018_pt1 | contig 12260 bp, 20 predicted proteins | sample C_130208_EF_Meta_FD_89577 | JGI IMG/M metagenome (GOLD analysis project Ga0114958, IMG submission 89577) | Freshwater microbial communities from Lake Croche, Canada to study carbon cycling - C_130208_EF_MetaG | ecosystem: Environmental > Aquatic > Freshwater > Lake | place: Lake Croche, Canada... | reverse complement strand
TCGAGGCGACTGATTGTGGTCCGACAGTGGAATCGTACCCGCCATGTGACCGACTAGCATCGAAGGGTGGATCTCATAGTGCGAGTGCGTCGTCACCTCCTTCTTGGTCAGAGCAATGCGAAGTGTCTCCGTTTCTGATGCATCGATGTACTCGACGCAGCACCGTAGCCAGGCATTCCAATCTTTGCGGTCCTCGCCCTCCGGCTCTGGAGCACCTACTCGGAACACGGGACGAACCGCACGGCCACCGTCCGTCTCGATGAGAATCGAGTTGAGCAGTGTATACCACGCAATTGAGGTGTGTGGGTGAAGGCGCAGGGTTTGTTTCGCTGTGCGCATGGAGTTCACAACCGCCAGCGGATCAGACGTGTAGCCAACCAGAACACCGTTCACAGTGATGGATGTTCCCTCATAAACCTTGGGCGTCGTAATCCAGGTCACGTTCGCCTTCTCCAAGAAGTGGAGGATTGTAGAGGACGGCACGTGCTGCGAGATCGAGGTCAAGAGCGACATGGTCTTCACAATGCCGACCGAGTGACCCTCTGGAGTTTCTACAGGGCACATGAATCCCCAGCTCGTCCCGTGCAGCTTGCGAGGTGCGAGTAGCTTGCCCGACTTCTCCACCGGTGTCTGAATGCGGCGGATGTGGCTGAGCGTGGCTGCATACGACATGCGCGCCAAGACCTGTGAAACACCCACCTTGGTCGCATTAGACAACGACGTCGAATTGTTCGTACCCATGCCCTGAACTGTGAAGTTGCCCGTAGCCAGAGCCTGCTTCATCTTGCCCTCGATGGTGGACACCTTGAGGATCTTGTAGAGGTTGTTGATGTTCAGGATCTCCAGTGGCTGGCCCGCCTTCTTCCACGTGTCGTTGTTGACCTCCTGAACGAACTCATTGCGCGTATCATTGCAGACCTTCTGGAACAGCTGACGGAACAGATGGGTCAGCAGCGCACCGGTCGTGACCACGCGCTTGTTCGGGTAAGCATCTCGGTCGTCCAGCGGGATGTGCTTACAGTAGGTCAGAAGCAGCCTGCGAATCATCGAGCCCATTAGCATCGTGCGGCGGGCGTTAAGAACAGCGGGTGTCGTGGTTTCGCCAGCAAATCGGACATGCGGCAGAAGCTCGGTCGTCAGCAGGTGTTGGACATATGCACACTTGTCCTCCTGGTTAGTCCCGTACTGGAGATGATTGGTCAGGTATCGAACCGCGTCATCCTGAGTGAAGATGCCCATCTCAGATGCGTCGCGGAACGATGCACCCAGCAACTCAACATGCGAGTCTTTCTCATCGCTCCAGATGATGCGTGCGACCGTGCGGTCGTCGACCACACCCAACGCACGGAAGTAGATCATCACCGGAATGTCCTCGCGGAATCGAGGAACGCATGCAACCATCGGGTATCCGAAGCCGTTGAACTTGGAACTGAGGCGGATTTCCAGCTTCTTGGGCGGAGTTGTGAAGGACTCATGTAGACTCTTCATCTCGACCGAATACAGATACTTGGACGAGGTCTTCTTGTTCTGGAAGATCATGATGCGGTTATCGGCCACCTTCTCCTGGCACAAGATCGTGCGCTCAGATCCGTGGACCACAAAGTATCCGAGCGGGTCGTGTGAACACTCTCCCATCTCAGTCGCAGCGACCGGGTAATCCTTGAGGAGGCAGAGCGAAGAGCCGAGCATCACCGGCAGCTTACCGAGGCTGATGCCCTCGAAGACACGGAACTCCTCGTCAAAGGTGTCGAGCAGTGGTCCCTTGTAGGTGCGGGCTACGAAGCGAATATCTGCATGCATCTGTGCGGCATAAGTGAAGTTGCGAACGCGCGCCTCCATCGGTAGCATGGGCTTCACGCGACCAGTGGCTTCTTGAAGGCGGGGCTTGAGGTAGGTGACGTTCTCGAATGATAACCTGAACTCATACTTGTACTTCTTGGTTGTTTCATCCTGTTCATGCCACACAGTGATGGGAGCGGTGGATTGGACGATGAGGGGGAGCTTGTTGCGGATGAAGTCCTCGAACGAGTCGATCTGATGGTCTACGAGACGACGAACACCCTTTGCGAAGTAAGCGTTAACGGCTTCCCACTCCATGGTACTAGAATGCCCCGGTTAGCCTGTAAATAAGGTTTATCCGTTTTGAGTAAAGGGATGTCCGAGATGAAAATTAGTAAGGTTGGGCATGAGGCACCCCGACAGAAGACTCAGAAGAACAGTCGCACATATCCTAGGGGTGTTCTCCGCAAGACCGCGCGCAAGATCGAAGGAGTGAAGGATCCTGCGAAGAGTCCTCCCTTCAAGCCAACCATTCGCATTCTGACTCGCAAGGGTGAGCAGCAGAAGCGTAAGAAGATTCGGGGAACGCTGAAGAACATGAGTGATCGTCAAATCCGAGACAAGCTGAAGAAGTCTAACCTGCCTGTGAGCGACAAGGCGCCTCGTGAGCTAATGATGAGTATTCTCGAAGGCGGCACAGAAGCAGGAATGATTTCGTAATGTATACTAATGACGGCTATTTGGGGGCCATTAGGATGGATGGCGTTACACTCGGCCGCATCGTTATATCCAGATACTCCGACGGAACCTGAACGTCAGCTTATGACCTCATGGCTTGACCTCTTCAGGGATACCATCACCTGTCCATCGTGTCAGGCACATTTTACGGAGCTACTCGGAAATTACCGCGCACAGTTCCCGAACATGATGTATTCGCGGGCTAATTTCATGTTGTTTACATTGCGAGCACATAATGACGTCAATCGACGTCTGAACAAACCACTCTATCTCACCGTTGCTTCCTGCTTTGAACGTCTTCGAAAGAATGTCCAGTTTAACACTGCGAGGTCGTTTAGGATTACCTACATTAACCACATCACACGTCATTGGAGGTCTTTTCAGGATGCATCTGGACTATCGGCAATGAAGAAGATTCATCAGATGAGGAAGATTGAGGATAGTTACATGACTCCGCGAAGCAATGAGTTTGAAACAGAAATCCCAGAAGATGTCGTTATTGTTCAGTTAGGGCCGCAGGAGGTTCCAACGGCTCGACCCATTCTGCAGGCAGGCGCTGGATCTAGGATGATGATGACTCCATTTGGACTTCGACTACGGAAGTAAAAGGACGGGCGGGGTCCCAAGGTAAAGACATATATGGGTCTGTTTCCCATGTGTATCTCCGCATCCACGGATGGCGAGTATCGTGGTCTTCATCATAGTGTTCATCGACAAACATAACACGGCGTTTGGCTTTGCGCAATGACGCACACGGCAAAATGAACTGAAGTTGATGACCAACGTGAAATGGAGGTGTTGGATGGTCCCAGTGAATCGCTGGCTGTTCAAAGTCCTCCAATGTCTGGAGAAGCGGAGCCTCGGAATATGGATAGAACCAACACCAGTCTGGAACCGTTGAGGTTGTGAAATACTCGAGCGTCCATGCATACGTCTTCCAGTAGGCTTCACATACCGGAGCCCAATCGATGACGCCATCTAGTAACAGGCCGACCCTTGACTCCAACCCAAGTCCGTCTGGCGCCACAATATGCGCATCGTGTGGTTTTCTGCGCTCAATTAGTACCTTGGTTTCCATCTTCACTGGTTCCGTCATACGGAGTGCACGACCATGTCCTTCTTCGCGAAGAGAGAACATGGACACTGCAGGCATGAAGTCATTACCAAAGTAGCGAATGCATAGCTTCACGTAGTCATCTACGGGGAGAGGAAGAACAGCCGCCAGGGCGGAAATCGAAAAGGCATCCTCGTCTCGAAGAAGGAATAGATTCCCGAGTGAACGCTGTGCAAGAGCGATGAGCACCAAATCAGCGTCCAAGCCGTACAACGCAATAGTGGTTCGCCGGGATGCGTCAATTGTTCGCAACCATTGAAATATCTTATGTTCCCCTTCGCCATGTTCGTCTGTTCCTGATATCACAGCTTCCGGGAAAGCCTTTCGAAGCTCCCGAACAAGTTCGCGCATATACGGAGTTTCGGGAGACAGCTGATTCTTTTCTACGTTCTCCGGGTTCTTGAACCTGCGATAGCGCTGTTGAACCATCTTCGCATACGGCACCAGACCATCAAACGCCAAGTAAAGTGTCTTGTATCGCATCCGCTCGAGATACGTCCGCAACTCGGAAATCACGCTTGCAATCGGGTCCTCTTCCTTAATGGCTTTATGTAAGAAACAGTTGAAGTCCATGCAGAGCACATCGGCTTCAAATGTATCATAACGCTTCTGAATGTGTTTATGCGTCCGCAAAAGGGACGCTACGTAAAACGGGATACCCATTACTGAGTATAGATCATACGATTAAAATCATAATGGCTTGTAAATGAAGATCATTACATCGGTGGTTAATAATATTGGATTCATCGAGATTCAACATCATACACTAAAGAAACATTTCAAGGGCGACTATGAGTTTATCGTATTCAATGATGCGAAGGGTTTCCCAGACCTTACAAATGGCGGCGATGTTACACTACGTGGAAAGATAACTACAACATGTGCAGCACTTGGAATTACATGTATTGAGATACCGAATAGTCATCATAGAAACATGGGAATGAGTGATCGCCATGCGGATACATTCAATCTCCATGTTATGAAGTATCAGAAACAGAACCCAGATACATATCTGTTATTGGACAGTGATATGTTCCTGGTACGGGACTTCGACCCATCCATCTACACCGCCTACGAATGTGCAATTGTTCCGCAAACAAGGGGCAATGAAACCTACTTCTGGCCCGGCCTTTGCTTTATGGATTTTACTAAGATACAGAATTCGCATCTTTTGGACTGGAGAACAGCGCCAGGATTTGACTCTGGGGGGATGATGCGTAGTTGGCTATCAATGCAAACACCTGAATCGATTTATACCATACGGCATTTACCTTCGTGTACATGGGCAGTGGCCGAGATTCCAGACAGTCTAAGAGAGAACGAAAAGCTCGTCAACTTTTTGACTACCGATGTTCGCAATGTGAACGGTAAGTTCTTCTGTGAGTTATACGATGGTGTTTTTCTACACTACAGGGCCGGTGGTAATTGGCGCGGCGAGGGACTCGGGTTACACCTGCGATTAACAGATGCACTTAAGAGCGCGCTTACCAACAGCACCACTTCCGCTTAGCAGCATCAGCGATAACCGTCTCGATGCTCTTGACCGTGATGCGGGGCTGGTTCATCAGGATATCCTCAGCCTTCTTCTCGACGGCCGCAATCTTCGCACTCGCCTGAACCGCGGCAGCCACAGAATCCACGACATGGGGGAGCATCGTGTTGACGAAAATACGCGCAACATCCTTCTCGGCATCGGGCATCGATGACGCGTTGATGACGTGGAGCAGGCTGGCCTGGAGAAGCGTCAGGCGCTCCTTCGGGGTCATCATGTCGAGCGACTGGAGGTGCGTGGCGAGCTTCGTCACACCGGGGACCGGGTTCTTCCAGTCAATCGAATCGAACAGAGTGGGCTCTGCGGGTGCAGGAGCAGGAACAGGAGCGGGTTCAACCGCAGGAGCAGGCTCCGGAACTGTGGGGGCCTCAACCTCCACCGGAGCAGGAACAGACGCAGTATCGGCCATTTACTCTGAGGTCGGGAGTTTCTTGTAAACCTCACCAACGCATCACAGGACGACGACGTGTCTTGCGAAGGCCACCCTTCGCAGGTGCTAACGACGGCGCTGCAACAGGAACAGTCGGAGCAGGCATCATTGGCTCAGGAAGTGCCTTCGGGGCCTTCGCCCTTTCACGCCGGCGCTGGGCCTTCTCCTCATCCGTCATTTTGACACGTTGGGTCTTTGCTTTGGGCTCGGCCTTAGGCGCAGCCTTCTTCGCCGCCTTGCGAGTCTGTGCCTGCTGAAACTTCACATCCTTCTTATAGGCCTTCAAGTCGTCCTTTGCCTTCTTCAGATCCTCTTCTAACTTGGCTATCCGCAGACTCGATGCATTCGTGGTTCCCGCGGCCACGCAGAATTGATCGACCTTTTGACGCAACGTAGGCATCCTTACTTCTAAAAACGAAATTAAGTAGTAATACGATGGGAGAAGCTCAAATGCCGTGCCCTAATTGCTTTGAAGATTCACTAACTACGCACGCAGAACATGACCTACCCGTATGTAATGGATGCACCGAGTCGTTCTGCCCACTCTGTTATCACGGAACGCGCTACGCATGTGCCTACTTCACCAGCACAGTGCCCGAGAAGAACTGGCTCGCAGCAATCGAGTATATGCGAGCAAATCCCGACAAGAATGAGCGCATAGTTCGCTCAGGGCCTACGAACCAGTGTTGTGTAGTCAGAGTCGGACTGACTCTCTTCCGCCGTGTGGTTCGCGATGGCGTGGTTGTGAGCGAAACACCGGTTGACCCAATCGAGGCATGCGATTACTGTGGGGCATATGACCGCAGATACGAACATCTTAGGAGGGCCTATACATCTGGATTCGCATGTACGGAATGTGCAAATGGTATTCTAGGCAAGTGATAAATGTGGGAGTGGATACTTGCAGTGGTTCTCATCATCTTTTTATATTTGTTTCTCCGTCCGAATCTGACGGAGGCTCCGGGGTGTAAAGCGTGTGCAAAGCGTAGCGAAAATCCTGCTGACTAACAAATGTTCGGGTTCATCAAGGCATTTCAACCCAAACCGGTTGCTCCGGCACCTAAGATTCCTTCGCAACCAGCTCCCCCTCCGCCATCTGGACCAACGTCATAATTTCACGCGTTCATATAAATGGGAACTATTCGTCGCAAGGGATACCATGCTACACGCAAGGGAACACATTACACGGTGAAGTCGAGCCGCATCCATGATGTGGGTGCGAAGGGCAAGTGGTCAGACCTCCATGGTCCGGGCATTGGCCCTCTTAAGAAGGGTGAGTTGATGGGCTACTCTGTGTCCATGAAGGCCCCGGCTCGTCACAAGACCCTGCGCAAGGTCGTGGCCAAGGTTGGACCCTTATCTACGTTCCGTAAGTTGAATGCAATCGCGGTGTATACCAAGCGAACTGCGCCCAAGAAGTCGCGGACGTTCAAGGCTGATCGTAAGTGGGTGAAAAAGAACTTCATGTAAGACAAATGAAGAAGTGGATTCTAATTGCCCTCCTTATTCTCGTACTTGCCGGCTATGTGTCGTTTCAGGCACCTGGCGTTCAGTGCCCCGGTTCGATGGTCCATTGTCCGGGTGTTGGATGCGTGTCTGGACCTGAAAAGTGCATCCCTGGTGCAACAGGTGGACCCATGGCGACCTTCTCAACCACGTGGGAGAAGTTCACAAACGGTAAGGATATGTTTCCCGGAGTACCGGTATTCGAAGTCGGAATCTCTCAGACCGTCAAGAACTGCGAGAATGCTACTCGTGCTGTAGATGGCCGTTGCCCTGAGTTTATCGCTCCTTAACGCAGACAAAGACACTCAGGACGCAGCTCCTCTACCGGAGCCTGACGCGTCATTACCTTAATCTTCATCTTCTTAACCTCGAAATACTCCTCGACGGTGTCCTTGACAACTGCCGGGTCGAAATCCTTGCAGGAGAACACATCCAAATACATGGAGTTGTTCTCTTCCACAAAATGTGCACAGATGTTGCTCGTTTCGATGAGCTGAACGAGCGTGTATCCGGCCTTGTTACCCGAACCAAATCGCACAATATGAGGATTACCATACGCAACCATGTCGATGCGCTTGACGAGCGTCTTTGTGAAGTCATAGATCAGTGTGGGGTTACGAATGGTGTGAGCCCCAGCCCCAGCTGCGTCGAGAATCAAGTGCTTTCCCCAGGTGCGAAGCGGGATCATTGACTATATACTAGTGCTGCGTGAAAATCACCGCCGGCGCCGGTGGCCACCCATGAGAGGCTGCTGTGAGGGCGTGTTCAGGAAGAAGGCATAGTACGGAATGTAGATGCTTCCGAAGAAGAAATCAACCACCGCCCAGAAGGGGGACTGGTACTTGTCGTACGACAGCTTCGCGGCGGCGGCGTGGAGGAGGAACGCAAACACTCCGCCAAACGAGCCAAGTATAATCGTCACAACAGACCAGAACGACGCGGGCTGCTGGGCGGCAGGTGAAGGCGCGGGTGCAGAAAGCGCAGGGTTAACTCCGGGGGTGCTCATTATAACCACATGCGAATAAAAACGAATTCACCAACTCAGGGCATAAGATAAGTTATGGAATCTCAACGTCTGGCGATGGAGCTACTTGTACGCGGACATACATCTCATGGAACAGACTACCAGCGAAGTATTCGACTGCGAACACTTAGTCCGTATGAATTTAGGTGCCGCAACCTCTACAAGGCACTTCGACAGCTGCACAATCAATACATCAACTTCTATATTGCCGGGAAGGACACCCGCTTCCTCGAGTCAACTATACGTGCGTATTCCAGAATTCTGAAAATGGATCCTCCGCTCTTACGAAGACGGTAAGAGCCCCCGGAAATGAACATCAACACACACACCTTCTACTGCTCTACAATGAACTGCGACAACGAGACTAACTACAATGGGGGACTGTGCGACGAGCACAGGAAGGAGACGCTCTCCTACGAATCAAGCGAATGCCCTGGCTGCGGCAACGATATCTATATTGGCGCAAATGGCTACTGCGCGAACTGCTGGGTCGAGCGGTTCGGATGCGAGTCACCAATCTCGCACAAGTGCTCGGGCGAATGGGACTACAAGCGTGGAGTGTTCTCCTGCGACTTCGAGGAAGAGCCAGACTGCCCTAGCCACCGCACGAGCTCGGTCGCTTCGGTTTACGAGCGATCGTGCGACTCGTGTTATGAGATGTTCACCTCGAAGGTCCAGACTCGCTGCTGTGGCGAGTGCTACAGTGACGCGGCTGTCGTCATCCAGAAGTGGTGGCGCGCACGCCGCCCGTTCCAATGGTGCAACCTCTGGTTTCAGGGCCACTGCCGCACCTGTAGGAGCTACTTTCCTACGCAGAAGGAACACGAAGTCTACTGCCCAGAGTGCCGGGACTCGATCAAGCTCCCGAACCTACCTCCGTCGCCGATCGACGAGATCGAGGAGAGGTTCAAACAATTTGGATTGGACTACTGCGATGGATGTCGCGACGAATGCCTGAACCAACAAGGACATATGCATCCAGGCGGCTGCCTCTACGAGTCTCCAGAGGAAGCCGACTGAAAACGGATTCGTGAGCCCCAACAATTTTTACATGTCATCGGCAAGAATGGTTCTCAATTACATCGCACTCGGTTTCAACGAAGAGGACAACAAGATGCTTCAGGACGCAGAGAACGCAATCACGGCAGCAAACATGTGGGAGTGGATGAAGGACGAACCAGGCAGCGGGGGGTATTCGATGTCGGACGGCGATGAGATGCGGGCGATTCAGAAGCATATGAAGTATGACGGGCATTCGGGCACAAGCTTTGCGATGACAATGCGGCAGATGCAGATGCTTGCTTGTCTGGGGATCGACGCCTACTGCTCACTGCATACGCAGAAGGTCGCACCGCCTCCGGAGAAGAAGAAGATGGTTCGCACTCCAGAAATGGATGCCAAAGTGATCGAAGAGTATCAGAACCGGGCACCTTTCGCGAAGGCCCCGAAGTGGTCATACGAGTATATCAAGGCGTTCCCAGATGTCCTGCGCAATGTGCAAGTGGAAGATGATTTCAAGCGGCCAGGTGTCTCCGATCCGACGGCTCGCCGACTCAACTGGTAAAACGGAAACCACCAGCATAAACTAACGGAGAGTGATGGAGTCCTGTACTATGTGCGCGTGTTACGTGTATGATGTTCTTCAACACCCTATGAAGAAAAATGCACTGTTCGCCCCTCTCATGCGCCAACACCGAATCAAGCACTTACTTCCAACACTTGTACCCGAAGTCATACGGATTATCAAGAAGAGAGAGATACCTCAGCGCTCGTCACACCCAACTCTGCTCTGTGTTGAAGCAGGCCTTGCGCAGAAACATAAATACTTCGAGATCGATCAGCAGTTGGTATGTCAACAGTGGTTCGTCGAGAAGATCAGGACAATCGGTGATCTGAATATGCTTCACTTTCACCACACGGGTGGATATTGCCCTGATCTAGACAAGTGAAAACGGATTCACCACAACTCAACATTTTTCAATTCATCCACAATGGAAGACTGCTCAATCTGCTATGAAGCTGTCGACAAGAGTACAGGACACTGCACCCTCGCCTGCAATCACTCCTTTCACATCAACTGTTTGACTACATGGACTGCTAAAGAACCTTCCTGCCCACTGTGCCGCCACGAACTCGGTGAAAAGGAGGTCGCGGTGAAACGACAGCCGAGAAACATATTTGAACAACATGTTCCAGCTACATATCTTCTACATACGGCTGCGCAGTTTCACACATCCAATATCGTAATCGAAGACGACGCGCAGCCAGTTCCACCCTTGTCCGCATCACGGAAGATCCGCATCGGCAATGGAGTCGAAGTCTTGGAGAGCGATGTCGCATGCGTAATGCAGAATGCAGGTGTCTCGAGGAGTATAGCCATTCAAACGCTTCGTCGAAATGAAGGCGATATCGTGAATTCGATCATGGGTCTCACCGAAGAACCAACGCCACCGCTGCCTCCTGAACCACGTCCTCCGCATGATATCATGAATGCCCCAACGGATGACCAGACTATGAAGTGGGCGTTGTGGCGGATGTTCGAGGGGATGAGGTCTGGATATCAGTGGAATAGTTACTATGATCTGCGCCTGCGAACGAAGCACTATTACGGCAACGAATACTGGATTCACAAGGACATTCACGACGTGTGTGACGAGGCGGGCGTTGCTCGTGGATACGAATCTGCCTAAAGAATAATGGAACAGGCGGCCGCAACGAAGAAGGAGCAAGTCAAATTTTCCATTCAGGTTGTGTCGGCGGAAATCGATAAGATGCTTGCGGATGGAAAAAGCCGCCATCTGTTCTATAGGGTCGTCAAGTGCGACAGGTTATATGGACCTGACGTTCTTGAATGCCAGCTCATGGATGTGATCGCGGATCTCCAGGATAAATATAGTGGGCGAGCGTGGGTTAGTCGTTCTCCAGAGGGAATCGTGGTTGACCGAATAAATTCGTGAGGTCTAACAAAATGGATCTGAACGTTATTATCCCCGCGCTCCTCTTTATCCTCCTGTCCCCGGGTGTCCTCCTGTCGCTGCCGGCTGGCGCGTCACGCACGACGCAGGTCCTCACGCACGCCGTTGTGTTTGCAGCCGTCTACTACGGTCTGCGTAAGACGTTCCCTCAGTATTATTAACCCTGCGACAAGATATGACGCACTGTTCGGCGTCGTTCATATTCGCCAATCGACTCCCATGCTAAGAATTCCCTGAACGCTAGCTCCTCCTTTGAAAGGGGGAACTTCTTCGGATAACACGCCTTCAACTCACAAAATGCTTCTGCCTCTGCTGCAGCATTCTGTTGGTAGAGGAATCCAATGATTTGAACCAGTTTTGCGTGTTTGGCCTCAACGGGCAGCGCCTTGAAATTCGACATAAAGACCTCCATTGTTCGACAACGCCGGGTAGGTTTAAATGCCCGTAGTTTTGGCCGCGGTCTTTATGGCTTGATCGCGGGTCTTGTAGAGCTGGATCAATGGCTCGAACTGGATATCTGTGAGAATCATAAATCCGCCAATCGAGAGGATGATTCCATCTTCCCAGTCCAGACCCTTGGGTGTGAACAACCAAAAGTAGATACCTACGAAGAGGCCCAGCGATACCTTGAAGACAGCATCAACGACTGCGAAGACCGGGCTATCGGCTACCTTGAATCCAAGGGATAGCAGTATGATCTGCGCCAACACAATGAACTTCAAAAAGAAGAAGTATATCTGGTACCACTTCATTACTTTCTGTGGGGAATTGGATTTAGAGGTGAGTTGAACTTTTCAACAATGGAACTTGGAATCCTATTGCTTGCCCATCATCGAACGGTAAGTTTTGTTAGCACGACTCAAAGTCGCGCATCAGCAGTGTTTGCGCAGATCGTAATCAAGAACATGACGGGCTACAACCATGCATCGGGTGGGACGTTCGATCGCACACCCTTGTCCATCTCCTTCTTTACTGAGCGCACCTCTGTCATGATGATTGGTAAGATCACGGATGAGTTGTATGACCAAGTTCGTCAGAGAGTCCAGTTCGAACTGAACCGACAGGTATTTGATGCCCACGCGTGCTGAAAACGAATCCAAGCTTCGCCAACCATTGCAGCTCATCCAAAATGTTCGCCTTCT
>Ga0114958_10003017_pt1 | contig 12260 bp, 9 predicted proteins | sample C_130208_EF_Meta_FD_89577 | JGI IMG/M metagenome (GOLD analysis project Ga0114958, IMG submission 89577) | Freshwater microbial communities from Lake Croche, Canada to study carbon cycling - C_130208_EF_MetaG | ecosystem: Environmental > Aquatic > Freshwater > Lake | place: Lake Croche, Canada... | reverse complement strand
TCTACACGGCATGCGCAACGTCGGTTCAACGCCTGCAACTTACTACGTGTTTCGTTTTATCACAACGAAAACGCCAGCCACCAATGCTAAACCCTGAGGGTTCAGAAAACTAGAGCCTGCGTGGTTCTGAGACTCGCCTCAAAATTTGACAGCCCTGTAAACGTCGCTGGTGGTTATTCCAACCCTAGGGTCTTGCGCCCATCGGGCGAAATCATCTGGGGAGTCCAAATGGGATCCCATACAATGTGAACCTTGGCCGCACTTACAGTGGGTAAAGCTGCAATTTTTTGTCGAGCATCTTCGGCTATAACCGGCCCCATACCGCAACCCTGCGCAGTGAGCGTCATCTTGGCTTCGACGCTGTGCGTACCATCAGGCAACTCATCAATAGCCAGATCATAGACTAAACCGAGATCCACAATGTTCACGGGAATCTCCGGATCGAAACAAGTTTTTAACGCATTCCAGATCGCTTGCTCACTCAAAGTATCGGCAACAAAATTAACATTCTCGGCTACTGGCGTGTAGCCCGCTAGAGAGCCGATATTTTCGGCCGCGATTCGAAATAAGCCACGGTCGGTACGTACGGTGACGTTACCGCCGAGCGTCTGTGTGATGTACACGCTGGCTCCAGCACTCAACGTGAGCGCCTCGCCTGAGGGAATAGCGGTAGCCGGGGTGTCGTGAATCAGCGTGGTATCCATGAATTTTAGTTAGCGTAGCGACAGCTCCATCGGCATGCGCGCGTAGATGCCTTGAGGATCATTGAACGACTTGAGGGTTGCGAGATCGTGTTTCAGCCGCGCGGTAATTTGACCAATCACGCCATTTGCTTGAGCTTGGGCATCTGGATTAAAACGCTCCACGAGCTCGCCGATCGTCTCGACTAATTCCTTCTTCTGAGGATATTCGATGAGTCGGTAGTTTTTCCCGAGTCCGGCCTTCGTCACCGCGAACTGGATCGCATCGTCGAGTCCGCCGAGCTCATCCACCAATCCAAGTTTTTTTGCTTCAGCTCCAGACCATACGCGACCTTGAGCGATATCTTGCACGTCTTCTTTTTTAAGTTTTCGCGCCTCCGCTACCTTACCGATGAATTCTCCATAAATCCAGTCGACCATGTTTTGGAAAATAGCGAGTTCGTCGTCGGTCTTGGGCCGCGTGATAGTTATGGCGTCAGCATATTTACCCGTCTTCACCACATCAAATGTGAGACCAAGGTTGTTCGCGAGTTTCTGCACATCAAATTGCAGTCCAAAAACTCCGATGGATCCAGTTATCGTTGTGGGCTCCGCAAAAATACGATCTCCATCAGCAGCGATCCAATAACCACCCGATGCGGCATAGGTGCCCATCGAAATAATCACAGGTTTGACCTTACGCGCGAGGCGCACTTCGCGAGCGATATTTTCCGAAGCAGATGCGCTGCCACCAGGGCTGTTCACCCGGAGCACGATGGCTTTGACGGCATCATCTTGGCGAAGGCGGCGGATTTCACGTGCAAATTTCACGCCGCCGATTTCGCCACGTTCACCGTTACCATCTACGATGCTACCTTCGGCGTAAATAATCGCGATTTTACCTCGGCTAGTACCGCTCGACTTAGAATCATCCGCTAAAGGTTTTTTAGACGAGGCAACGCTATCTTTGCTGATTTTCGCGTAAGCAGCGATTTCGATTTGCTTGAAGGTGATCTTATCGTCCGAAGAGGGGCCGGTCTTGGTACGCAGTTCAGAAATGATTTCATCGCGATAGACGATGCGATCCACTAATTTAGCCGCCTTAGCTTTTTCAGGTCGAATGATACCTTCTGAATCGACGACGGATTGTATTTTTTCTCGATTTAGACCGCGAGATTGCGCCATGTCGTCGATCATGGCGCCCCAGAGGTCGTTAAGCAATTTGAGCGTTTGCTCCCGATTTTCAGGGCTCATGTCTTTGCGCGTGTAAGGCTCGATGAACGATTTGTACTTACCGACGCGGGTGACTTGCACACCTATGCCGAATTTTTCGAAAGCGCCCGTGTAGAACATCGGCTCACTCGCGAGCCCGGGCATCACAATCATGCCGTAAGGATCCAATGAGATATCGCTGGCGACCGAGGCGAGGTAGTAATCCTTGGTCGTAATAGCTTCGAGATAAGCTCGAACAGGTTTACCGCTGGCTTTGAAATCAATGAGTGCGTTGCGGACTTCTTTCAATACCGCATAGCCCGAGCCGTACCCGGCGGGCGTGAGAGCCCCCTTGAGTAATATTCCCGCCACGCGATCATCGCTTTTGGCAGCACGGATAGCCTGGGTCAGTGCGCGAAGTTGAAGCGTCGAAGAATGACCGCCAGTGAATTGACTGAAATCGACCTGAGGAGGCGAATCAGTGATATTCGCGGCCAGATCAAAAACGATATATGAGCCACGATCAATTGTTGGGGATTTTTTATCTCCACTCATGGAGACTATAGCACCCAATAGGCCAATGAACAAAAGGATCGCGCCAGCGGAAAAGACCACCAGCGCCACCAGCGCGCCTAGCATCGAGGTGAAGAAATTTTTCATGCAGTATCGAACGTAACAGCGAAGCTCAGCGCAGCCAGTCGAAACGTCGCTATTTCCGACCTAAACAATGCCCCACCTTCTCTGTTGACTGAAATTCGTAACTCACCTGTTACAAACTTAGGTACAGCGAGGTTGCATCCTACCGTGGCGCTCGACAGAACTAATGCATGAGCGAGCAAAAAGAATTACTCACAACCAACCGCAAAGCTCTCACGATTAATCTGGACGAGCCAAAATATGGCACCTTTGCAGAAATCGGTGCTGGCCAAGAAGTAGCACGGGTGTTCTTCCAAGCGGGGGGCGCTTCCGGAACCATCGCCAAAACGATCTCAGCCTACGATATGACGTTTAGTGACGCTATCTACGGCAAAGCCCCGCGCTATGTCTCCCGCGAACGTCTCGGCCTCATGCTCGATCACGAGTATCAACTTCTTAACGAGCGCCTAGCAACCCAGCGCGGCGAACGCACGACCTTCTTCGCCTTCGCCGACACCGTTTCTGCGCGTAATTTCAAAGCCACCAATGAAGCTCACGGCTGGATGGGTATCCGTTTCCAAACCGATCCCGGCGGCCCACCCAGTGAAGTCGTGCTGCACGTGCGCATGTGGGACAAAGAAAACATCCTCCAGCAACAAGCTCTTGGTATAATCGGGGTCAATCTGATCTACGGCGCATTTTACTATCACACCGACCCGCGCAAGCTAGTCGAATCACTTCTCGATAACCTCTCCGCCGATCGAATCGAAGTCGATATGTTGAAACTAAGCGGCCCCGCGTTTCAGAACGTGGATAACCGCCTTATGTCGCTCATGCTCGTAGAATTCGGCCTCACTAACGCCGTCATGTTCGGGCCTGGCGGGGACGTGCTTCAACCCTCCGAAGTTCTTTACCATAAACCCATACTCGTCGAACGCGGTTCCTTCCGTCCGGTCACACACGTCAACGTCGACATGCTTAACTGTGCGACCGCCCAATTCGTCCAAGAACCGTCAGTGAAAGGTAAACAAGTAGTCGTGCTCATGGAAATCACCATGCACAACCTACTAGCCGCGGGGGAACTCGACCCCAAAGATTTTCTCGCGCGCGTTGATCTCTTAGGTGACATCGGCTTCAACGTCCTGATCTCAAATTACTCCGAATACTACCGACTCACTTCTTACTTTAGGCGCTACACCAAAGAAATGATCGGCGTCACGATGGGCATCAATAACCTCATCGAAATTTTCAACGAAAAGTATTATGAAAATCTAGAGGGTGGCATCTTAGAATCCTTTGGCCGACTGTTCCGCAATTCGGTCAAACTTTATATTTATCCGATGCGCCAGGATGGCTTCGATGTTTACACCACCTCAGGCCAATCCGTCCCTATCAACTCAGACCGCACCCCAAGTCACGCCTTCGCTTCCAGCGTTCTCATCAACGCCAAAAATGTCCAGATCGCGGATCACCTGCGCAACCTCTACGCCCACTTATTAGAAGCGCACTACATCGACTGCATTGTTGGATTTGATCCCTCAATTCTTCATATTTTTTCTCGTGATGTCTTGCGTCGCATCAAAGAAGGCGATGTCTCTTGGGAAAAAATGGTGCCAGAAGCTGTCGTCGCAGCGATCAAACGTCGCGAACTCTTCGGGTGCACAAATACCAAAAGCTGAGCGCCTAGCCCAAGTATCGCGAGACCGCACGAGGTAACGTGCTGAAATCGGCTGAAAGAAGTTCGGCGAGGCTAAACTTTACGCGTGTTTATCGTTCGATTTTTCTACTAGCTCGACGATATCTAACATGCGATTTCACAAATACCACGCCCTCGGCAACGACTACATTATTCTTGATCCCCGCGATTTTCCATCGTGGCAGCCAGCACCGACGACCGAGCAGATCCGTGTCGTGTGCCACCGCAACTTCGGGGTCGGCTCCGACGGTATTCTTTGGGGTCCCTTGCCATCACAAAAAAGCCAATTCGGTCTACGTATTTTTAACCCCGATGGCTCTGAAGCCGAAAAATCTGGTAATGGCCTGCGCATTTTCTCGCGCTTCCTCTACGATCAAGGTCTAGCCAAACAACCGAACTTCACAATCGAAGTTCCTGGCGGCCAGGTTGCCGTAGCACTCAAGGATAACGCTCAATTGATCTCCATTGCCATGGGGCACGTCAGTTTTTCGTCAGAAAAAATTCCTGTCGTCGGATCTGCGCGCGACGTGATCAACGAGAAAATCAAGATTCTAGACCGTGAGTTCACGTATTGCGCTGCCACAATCGGTAACCCGCATTGTGTCCTCCCGCTTACAGAAATCTCGGCCGACATGGCCCACAAATACGGCCCACATCTTGAGACCCATGCGAATTTCCCGCGCAAGACTAATGTCCAATTTCTCAAAGTTCTGGATCGCGCCAATATTCAAATTGAAATCTGGGAACGTGGAGCTGGTTATACCCTCGCCTCAGGCAGCAGTAGTAGCGCCAGCGCGGCTGTGGCCCATCGCCTCGGTCTGGTTGATCGCAACATAACGGTTCACATGCCCGGCGGCAAAATCGGCATAGAAATCGGTGACGAGTTTTCCATCATGATGACTGGCACCGTAAACAAAGTCGCTGAAGGTCACATGCACCCAGAACTTTTTGCGATCAAAGTCTAGCCTGCGACGTCCTCAATAAGTGCGCTTTTACTCCCAGATCTTTGGGGAAGACCCTGGTCGAACCTCTAGCCTAAGCCGAGACAGCACTGTTGTAGATTTAAGTCTATCAGGCCTATTGGCCTCTGCCTCCTCTTCCCTCCCGATCCGCACAACTTTCGACTCGCACCCACGCAAATCGCGGCATCTATTCGCTCATCTCATGCGTAGAAACTCACAGCAATATGCCGCTTCTGCTGTCGTCGCATCTCACAGGTTGTATTTCGTGGACCAACCGCGTTCCGGAACTTGAACCTACACGGGTAAACTCCCGCATGAGCACCGAGCCCATCACTGATTTTTCAGACGCCCGCCATGAGGCAGACGCTCGTCTGCTTGGCTTGGTGGCTACGGGTGATAGCGCGGCATTAGGTGAACTCTACGATCGTTTTTCTCGCCCGCTATATGCCACGGCCCTGCGTATTCTTAATGACCCTGGCGACGCTCAAGATATAGTTCACGATGCCTTTGTAACAGTCTGGGAAAAAGCTGCTAGCTTTGAAGCCGCTCGAGGCACCGCCTTTTCTTGGGTACTCACCCTAACTCGCAACCGCGCCATTGACCGCCTGCGCTCTCGACGCCGTCGCCATGAGTTGCTCGAAGAGTCAGCCCTCTCTGATCTAGGCCTTGACGATAATTCCTCTGGACCTGCAGCCGATCGTGCCGCCTCCACCTCAGATCAAGCCAGCACGATTCGCGACGCAGTCGCCTCCTTACCAACCGATCAACAACGCGCTCTCAAACTCGCTTTTTTCAGCGGCCTAACTCAGGAAGAAATCGCCAAACGTCTGGAAACGCCGCTTGGCACCGTCAAAGCCCGCATCCGTCGGGGCTTGATTAAACTACGCGATCAACTCGCAAACCGTCTATGAACGCCGAACGCCACGAAGATCTCGCCGCGCTCGCCGCCCTCGACTTGCTCACTCCCGCAGAGCAGGCAGAGTTCACCTCAGCGCTCGCCCACCACCCCGAGTTAGCTACTCTCTCCGCCTCGCTCCAATCCACGGCAGCCGAACTCGCCCATACCGCTGACGCAACCGAGCCACCCGCTGAACTGAAAATCCGTCTGCTGAAGACCATAGCCATCCGAGCAAGCCCTGCGCACGCGCCAGTTGCCCAAACCCCCAACTCTTCGATATTAGCGTTTCCGACGTGGATCGGCTATGCTACGGCGGCCTGTTTCGCCTGCCTTGCCGCTTATTTTGCTCAGGCTTATTTTACCGAAAGCGCCCTTAGCTCCGCCTTACGCGACCAGCAAAGCCTTGTGGATTTTTCATTACGCAGTGCTAATAACCAACTCGCCGCAGAACGTCTGATTACTCAACGCGAACTTGCCGACATCGCTAAACGCGCCAGCGATTCCGCCGCTCTCGTCGCCACACTGGAATCTCGCCTAGCTGACACTAAACAACAGCTATTAACTCAGGGCACGCTCGCCGATTATAAAATCGCAACGCTCGCTTCGCTCCTCGGCAACAGTCCCCAAGCCGTAGCGGTCGCCGTCTGGAATCCCTCGAGCCAAGAAGGCATTCTAACCGTAAAAAAACTACCCGCGCTGGCGGCGGATAAAGATTATCAACTTTGGGTCGTCGACCCGCAGTATTCCATTCCAGTCGACGGTGGTGTTTTTAAAGTCGACCCCACCACCGGCGAGGGACGCTTGATTTTCCACCCCAATCGCCCCGTCCAAACTGCGGCGAAATTCGCCGTGAGTCTCGAGCGTAAGGGTGGCGTGCCCAAGGCCGAGGGCCCGATGGTGCTTATCGGCCCCTAGTCTTTTGCGCGGTCAAAACTGAGGGTTTACGACGAACCGTGCGTGGCTTGGCTACGGCAATTGAAACTTGCCCCGCTCCCGCCTGCCGCAAACGCTTAGACCCCTATGGTTATTAAACCCAAAGTCCGTGGCTTCGTCTGCGTCACTGCGCACCCCGCCGGTTGTGAAGCACATGTCCAAGAGTGGATCGCCCACGTCAAAGCCCAACCCGCACTCACAAATGGCCCGAAGAAGGTCCTCGTGATCGGCTCCTCTACCGGTTACGGTCTGGCTTCACGCGTTACTGCGGCCTTCGGTTCAGGTGCCGCGACCCTCGGAGTTTTCTTCGAGCGCCCTTCTGAAGAAGGCCGTCCTGCCACTCCCGGATGGTATAACACCATCGCTTTCACAAAAGCCGCCCACGCCGCAGGCCACTACGCGAAAAATATCAACGGTGATGCGTTCTCTGCCGACATTAAGCGCCAGGCTCTCGAGTTAATCCGCGCCGATCTCGGCCAAGTTGATCTCGTAATTTACTCGCTCGCCTCTCCACGCCGCACCCATCCCACGACCGGCCTCGTCCACAAATCAGTCCTCAAACCTGTCGGCCAATCCTACACCAATAAAACCGTCGATACTGATAAAGGCATCGTTAGCTCGGTCACCATCGAGCCGGCCAACGAAGCTGAGATCGCCGATACCACTGCTGTCATGGGCGGTGAAGACTGGGAAATGTGGATGCAAGCGCTGTCCGAGGCCAAACTTTTAGCTCCCGGCGCGCAGTCCGTCGCCTATTCATACATTGGGCCAGAAGTCACCTGGGCGATTTACAAAAATGGCACCATCGGCCTCGCCAAAAACGACCTCGAACGCGCTGCCCGCAGTATCGATGCGCTCCTAAAACTAAAACACGGCGGCGGACGCGCCTGTATCTCGGTCAACAAAGCGCTCGTCACCCAAGCTAGTTCCGCCATCCCTGTCGTCCCGCTCTACATTTCAATTCTCTACAAGATCATGAAAGCCCATGGAACACACGAGGGCTGCATCGAGCAAATCGCGCGACTCTTCGCCACCCAACTTTATTCGAGCAACGGCCCCTCCTTCGACGAAGCTGGACGTATCCGGATCGACGACTGGGAAATGCGCCCGGAGATCCAATCTGCAGTCAAAGATATCTGGCCTCAGACTACGACCGAAAATCTTGCTACAATCACCGATATAGCCGGCTATCGCAGCGAATTCATGAAGCTCTTCGGCTTTGGTCTTCCCGGAATTAATTACGAAGCCGAAATCGAGCCGCACGTGCCAATGCTCTAAAACGGGCCACAACCCTACAAACCGCGAGCCTTTGCCCGCGGTTTTTTTCTGCTCATAAACGCACCTGCCCTCATCTCTTTTTAATGCGCGCCCTCCTTCAACGCGTCTCCACAGCTCACGTCGACATCGCTGGCGAACGAGTCGGTGCCATCAATCGAGGCCTCCTTATATTTCTCGGTATCGCGCCGCATGACACTGAGGCAGATGCGGTCTGGCTCGCCGCTAAAATCAGCACCCTCCGCATCTTCGATGACCCTAATGCTACGATGAACCTCTCCTTACGCGATATCGACGGCGAGCTTCTCATTATCAGCCAATTCACACTTTACGCCCGCATCAGAAAAGGCACCCGCCCCTCTTGGGATGGCGCCGCTCGCCCGGAGACCGCTCGCCCACTTTACGAGACCTTTCTACGAGTCTCCGCATCTGCCCTTGGTCGCCCCGTTGCCTCCGGTCGCTTTGGCGAGAATATGCAGGTATCTTTAATGAACGACGGTCCAGTTACTTTGCTACTCGACTCACATCAACGCGATTAACTTCCTCCTTTTTTTAGAATGCGCGCACGGTTTCTTTTTCTTTTTGTTCTACAATCGCTCGGTCTTGTCGCTCTCGCGTCCACGCCCACCGATCCCCTCGCCTACTTCCGCGACCTCGCCGAGACCCGCAACTACACCCTCGGACGACCCGTCGCCGCTAAAATTACCCCCGACGGCAGATCCGTCATCTATCTTCGCGGCGGCCCCCGCGATCCCGTTCTTCGACTCTTCGAATTCCCCCTGCCTGCCGGCCCCGAACGCGAACTACTCACCCCTGCCCAACTTCTCGGCTCCAGCCCAGAAACGCTCACCGCCGAGGAAAAAGCCCGCCGTGAACGAGCCCGCATCAGCACCCGCGGCTTCACCAAGTTTGATCTCTCCAAGGACGGCACACGCCTACTTGTAACTCTTTCTGGTCAGCTCTACGTCGTAAATCGAGCCGATCTCAAGGTCACCATCCTCCCTGGAAAAAACTGGATTGATCCACGCTTTTCGCCTGACGGAACTGCCATCGCCGCCGTCTCCGCTGGCGAACTCCACATCATCGAACTCAACGGTGCGACCCTGACCGCCCGCGCCCTCACCAGTGGAGCAAACGCTACCCTAACCCACGGAACAGCCGAATTTGTCGCCCAAGAAGAGATGGCCCGCAGTGAAGGTTTCTGGTGGTCACCAGATTCTCGTTCCATTGCCTACCAACAGACGAATGAGTCCGCCGTCGAGATCCGGCACATCGCAGATCCTCTCCACCCCGAGGCCACCCCGACCAAATTCGCTTACCCCGCCGCGGGCACGACCAATGCAACCGTGCGGCTCGGTGTCATTGCGCGCAACGGGGGATCCACCCGTTGGGTCCAATGGGATTCCAACAAATACCCTTACCTCACGCGCGTCCTCTGGCGCGATGACGAGGCACCGCTCATCTTGTATGTCATGGACCGCGCTCAACAAACGGGGCTCCTCCTACGAGCCGATCCTGCCACCGGCAGCACCGCCGAACTCCTCCGGGAAACCGACCCAGCTTGGGTCAATCTTGACGAACGCGGCGGCTTTCCTCGCTGGCTACCAGGAGCCAAAGAATTTCTTTGGTCCTCCGAGAGCCGAGGCATTTGGCAGATCGAGCTTCGCTCGGCCAGCGGTAGTTTGATTCGATCCATCACTCCAGCCGATTTCATTTATAAAGGTTTCGCCAAATTCGACCCTCTCCGAGGCGACCTGTACCTCTTGGGCAGCAAAGACCCACGCGAAACACAAATCTGGCGCTTCTCTCTCCCTAGCGGTCTCAGCTCTGCTCTCACCTCAGATCAAGGGCAGCACTCCGCCATTTTTTCCGAAAATGCCAGTGCCTTCATACACAGTTACGATCTCTTCAACGGCACCTCGGGCACTGAAGTACTCACTCCCAATGGAGACCTCATCGCTACTCTGCCAAGTCACGCCGAAAAATTGCCCACCATTCCCCGCGTCGAGCTGACACACACCGCCTCCGAACCGTCATTTTTCGCGGCCGTTGTCCGTCCTCGCGATTTCGATCCCAAGAAAAAATATCCTGTCATTCTTTACGCCTACGCCGGCCCACATACGACCGTAGTCACAGCATCCGCGCGCGCTTATCTCAACGATCAATGGATGGCTGACCAAGGCTACATTGTGGCGCGTCTCGACGGCCGAGGAACCCCATTTCGTGGTCGCGATTGGGAACGCGCTATCCGCGGCAACTTAATCGATCTAGCACTCGCCGATCAAATAGCCGGACTACGCGCTTTAGGCGCACAATATCCTGAGATGGATCTCACCCGCGTCGGCGTGACCGGCTGGTCTTTCGGAGGCTATTTTGCGGCCATGGCGACCCTTCGCCGACCAGATATTTTTAGCTGCGGTATCGCCGGTGCACCCGTGATTACCTGGGAAAATTATGATACATTTTACACTGAACGCTATCTCGGGCTCCCTCAGACCGCTCCCGAGGCTTATAAAGTAAGTAGCGTCCTAAGCTACGCAGCCAAACTTGAGCGGCCGCTTCTGCTCATTCATGGCCTCACCGATGACAACGTGTACGCCCAACATACCCTTCAGCTTTGCGATGCTTTGTTCATGGCCGGAAAAACGTATGAATTCATGCCCATGCTTGGCACGCACATGGCAGGCAGCAACGACCCAATCGTGAAACTCCGCCAACAACAACGCGTGATGGAATTTTTCGCCCGCCACCTGCAGCCTCAACTCAACTAAAAGATTTTCAATCTAATGAAATTCCTAATCCGCCTCATCGCCTCAAGGGAAAAATAATTGAGCATATCGAGCCGGGTGCAGTTACCCAACTAGCCGAAATCAAACGCTAACCTGCTCGACGATTTCCAAACCGTAGCCGTCCAGTCCCACGACCTTGCGCTGACTGCCAGACAGCAAACGAATCTTAGCTAATCCTAGAGCGCGCAGAATCTGAGCACCCGTGCCGTAATCACGCAGGCCCATCGCCGATGGTTGAACCCCCGACTTGGCTTTAAGACGCTGGACCATCAGCTCGCCTATATTGGTTGGTTCCATGTACAGCACGACGCCGCGACCGGATTGAGCTATCATCTGCATAGAGGACATCAGCGCGTGATGACTCGTCATGCCCTTGCCTTGAAAAACATCGCTCAACACATTCTCGCTGTGCACGCGCACCAAGGTCGGCTCGGTTGTGAGCGGCCCCATCACGAGCGCGAGATGATGACGACCGTCCAGACGGTTCCGGAATACCTGCGCCGTGAATTCACCGAATTCTGAGGGAAACGGTTGCGTGCACACATGCTCGACCAATTGCTCGCGTTGAGCTCGGTACTCAATGAGTTGCTTGATGGACACCATACGGAGACCGAATTTACGCTTAAATTCGGTGAGTTGGGGCAGACGCTGGACCGTGCCGTCATCGTTTACGAGTTCGCACAATACACCGCTAGGGTGAAGTCCCGCTAGCACAGCTAGATCCACGGCAGCTTCCGTGTGCCCAGCGCGTTCCAACACGCCACCTGGTCGCGAACGTAAAGGAAACACATGACCGGGCTGCACCAGCTGATCCGCCGTTGAGTTCGGATCTGCCAGCAATCGGATCGTACGCGTGCGATCGGTGGCGCTAATTCCGGTCGCGATACCCTCTGAGGCATCTACGCTGACAGTGAAATCAGTGCGCTGAACCTCACGGTTACGCGCCACCATGGGACCAAGACCGAGTCGGCGCAGGCTGGCCTCAAGTGTAGGGACGCAGACGATGCCACTACCATAACGAATCATCATGTTGACAGTCTCCGGCGTCGCTAAAGATGCCGCCATGATGAGATCACCTTCATTTTCACGATCTTCGTCATCCGTCACGATGACGAGTCTACCAGCGGCGATATCGCGAATGGCGTCCTCAATACGATCAAACGAATCTGGAGCTGATTC
>Ga0114958_10003015_pt1 | contig 12263 bp, 11 predicted proteins | sample C_130208_EF_Meta_FD_89577 | JGI IMG/M metagenome (GOLD analysis project Ga0114958, IMG submission 89577) | Freshwater microbial communities from Lake Croche, Canada to study carbon cycling - C_130208_EF_MetaG | ecosystem: Environmental > Aquatic > Freshwater > Lake | place: Lake Croche, Canada... | reverse complement strand
TTTTTAAAAGTTAAAAACATTCTTTTAAACCATTATTAAATAATTAAACGATAATAAAGGAATAAAGTTGTAATTTTTATAAATTTATGATATATAAATTTATAAAATGAATTATTATTTATGAGTACAAACATATCATAAAATATCATTATTAAAGTTGCCCGATTTAGTTGAGAGCGAAGCGAACAACAAATTATAAAATAATATGCAATATCATTTTATAAATTAACCTATTTTATATATTAAAAAATCTCTTGGTATTTTCATATATTATTTTTCCCATTTTTACATATTCAACATTCTTTATTCTTGCTATCTCTTCAACAATTACTCCTGTATCTTGTGGATGTGACTCTCTTTTTCGATCAATTGATAAATATGGAGCATCTGTTTCAACCATTATTCTGTCATTTGGTATTATTCTAATAGCTTCTACTAAATCAGCATTTCTACGTTTATCAAGTAACCAACCAGTAATTCCAAAATAAAATCCTAAATTGAATAATATAATCGCTTCGTGTTTATTCCCGGTGAATGTATGTATAACTCCATTATAATATTCTTCACTCTTAAGAATATCAATAAAATCTTCAAATGCATCTCTACAATGTAAATAAATAGGTTTGTTTAATTTTTTAGCAATTTTAATTTGTTCTCTAAACACACTAATTTGTTTTTCTTTAGGTGTAAACATACGATTGTAATCTAATCCTATTTCTCCAATAGCAACAACCTTTTTATCATTTGAATATTCTTCTAATATTAATAGTTCTTTAAGATCATCAATCATTTTTGCATTATGCGGATGAACACCAATAGTATAATATATATTATCAAATCTCTTACTTAGTTCCTTATTCTTTGATACTTCCTTTAAACTATTTGAGATACTAATAATATTTGCAACCCCACTATTATATGATTCTGTTACAATCTTTGAAATCTTATTGGGATTATATTTATTAGTTGCAAAATTACATCCAATATCAATTGTATAAAATGTGTCTTCTGTCATTTTTATTATAATAATTATTTATTATAATAAAACATATATACAATTCATTTTTTATTAGTACATTATCACATACATAAATAAATTAATTTTGCATGTTTTCGTTGAAAGCGAAACGAACAACAATATCAAATGATATATAATATCATTTTATAAATATCTTATAAATTAAATGTCATTTGATTTACTCTTTGTTCCTTTTGTTGCTGTCTTCTTTGGTTTCTCTTCTTCAACAACCTTTTTGATTTCTTTTGTTAGTTCTTTTTTTGGTTGAGGTTTTTCCTCTTCTGATTCTTCAGTATCTTCTTCATTAGTTTCTTCTTCATTGATATATTCTATTTCATTCTTAAAATAATTTGTATCAATTGTTTCAAATATTTGTGTAATTTGTTTTTCTAATAAATCACCATATTGTTTATACGATTCTTGTTGTTTATTTATTAATTCTACTTGATCAATAATCTTTTGTTGATTATCTTTAGATGGGATTTGAATATTTAATTCTAAAAATATCTTTTGATTAATTCCTTTTTGTGCTCCACCGTGGGCTAAATTATATATAATACTTTGATTGTTTAATAACCAAAGATTTATATAATTTTCAATAATTATTTTATCCTTTAATTTTATAGTCCATCCATGATGATTTAAAAAGAATTTATTATTTATAAATCGTACACACTTTTGAGAAACTCCATCTTTTGCAATTACTAATTTATTTTCACGATTATATTTTTCTATGTGATAGGTAGCTTCTCCACCACCATATACTCCATATATACCTTCTTTCATAGTATCCTTTGTAATATAATCACCAGTTTCTAATATACAAATTTCCCCCAATTTCTTACTCTCACATTCCACACTTTTAACTAACCAATTAAATATAGCCTTTTTATCTTTTTCAAATTGTTCGTTTATAGCATCTGATTCTATCTTTCGATAGATCAGATGAATAGCATCTTTAAAATCATCGTATTTCTTGTAGATTAATAGTTTAAATAATTTATTTGAATTATGATAATCTACGAATTTTTGAATATTATAAGTTTTAAATTGTTCGTCTAAGAGAGTCACTATTTCTTGTTGATGATCTAATGATATATTAGGAATATCAATATTTTTTAAATCATCAATTGTTATAAATGGTTGAGCATTTTCTTGCTGCTTAAAATTACTTTTTAAAAATAATAAATTATAGTATATATACTTACTATTATCACATCTAATTATTGTTTGATTTTGATTTAAATAATATTTTTTATTATCATCAAAATATAATAATTTTCCAAATGTATTACCAACTAAAACAATTACAATATCATTATTTTTTAAAATATATTTATCATATTTTTTATTTTCTTCTACAGAATCAAATATATTACATATTTTACCATTCTGAAGATTAGTAACTTTTAAAATTGGAACTCCAGTCTCTTTAAATTCTTCTTTTTTAAAAGCATTACCCTTATTGATTTCAACAATTTCACCTAATTTAACATACTCTATATCTTCATCAACAACTTCTTTTTCTTCCTCTTTATCAACTTTTAAATTATATCCATTTTTAACTAAATCATTATATGTTCTTACTTCAAATGGTTCTTCTTCAACATAAAATCCTTTGAAATTCTTCTCATCTTTAAATTTACCGTGATAAAATTTAATTTCTTTAGTTTTTTCTCCTTTAGTAAAAGCAATTTCTGCTGTTGCTATTCCAGTATAATCAAATATACCTTTAGGATTTAAAACTATCTTTGTAATATTTACATTTTCAATTAACCATTTTCTGAAATTATTTTCCCACGATTTACCATCATAGCCATTATTCAATAAACCTCTATCCATTACTGTTATCCATCTACCACCTTTTTTCATTGAATTAACAATATGCATTAAAAATTGAGCTATAAAATCTTTAATTACTTTTTTATTTGAACCTTTTAATGCTCCCCAATAATCACTATAAGGAATTGCATCACCAGTACCAAATGGAGGATTAGATGCCCCACAATCAAACTTATTTTTATATCTTTCACAATTATGTATATCTAATGAATCTTCTGAATGAATATTATCAACTGGTATTTCATGAATTAACATATTAATCATTAAAGGTTTGAATACTTCAGGATTACATTCATTTGCATAAATATTATTTCTGAATTTTTTAATATCTTGTTTTGTATCTTTAATATATTTATATGCTGTTGTAATAAATCCACCAGTACCACAAGCAGGTTCATAAAATGTTTCGGATGCTTTAGGATTTAATTCCTTCATCATCCAAGTTTTAAGTTCAACTGGAGTAAAATGTTGACCAGTTTTTTTTCCTTTTTCTGATACTGATTCTGATTTCCATTGTTCATAAGCTAAACCAAAAGCATCAAAATTCCAATCATCTAATGTTAATTCGTTAATATGTTTCTTTTTAATTTTTGCGATTTCATCATATTTCTTATAGATAGCATTAATTAATTTCTGAATATTAATTCCTGATTCTGGTTTATCAATATATGTACAAATTGCACTAACATCATTTTTAATATATTTACTTATAATTTCATGTCCGACAAATAACTTTATTACAGCATCATTATTAGGATCTGAACCTCTAACATTACAATATTCATCCCATAAATTGTAATAATTTTTATCTTTTAAATTTTTTTCTTTTTCATCCTGTTTAATCTTTTCATCTGTGCAATAATCCTCATATAAAACACTAAATTTACAATTATCTGGTAATCCATATTCTTCAATCTTTGGTTCTAAAAATTTTAAAAGTAAAAAATTATTAATTTCGTTTAAAGCTGGAATACCAGTTAATTTTATACCTTTACCATTTCTTACAATATTATGTAAATTATGTAAGAATGAAAACCAAGCATTTTTATCCATATATGACATTTTGATTATTATATATATAATCTAACGTAGTAATAATAAAATAATATATCAATTTTTATATGAAATTGATAGTGTTACCAATTTTAAATTCTTTTTTAATATCTGAAAAATCTTGAAATCTATAATATTCAAATGGATCTTTTGGTAAACAATCATATTTTTTACAAACATTATAATAATCGATATCTTCATTAATTATAATCTTATTATCACTTAAAAATTTTTTACAACATTTTTTACTTTTTATTAAATGATCTGTATTAATTTCTAACCATTCATATAATGTTTTATCATCTAAGAATTTTTTAAATTGAAAATAATAATCATTAAATATATCAGAAAGTCCACATTTATCTTCTTGATTATTATAATCTTTCTCAAAATTAGTATTAATATTAAATTTAAATTTTGTTTTAAATATTTCTAAAGAATTATTAAATTCTATTTGTAAAGCTTCATCTTCTTTAATACCAATCAGTTTATTTACTTTCTTTTTATATAATTTTGTAAATTCTGTAAAATCAACAGTATTAATAAAGAATTCACAATTATGTTTTGGATCATTATCTATCTTTAATATTATTTTATTCTCTGTTGGTTTTAATTCTATTTTATCAATAATTTTTTTAAATTCTTGAAATCTTTCTTTTTCATCCATATTATCCGTTAAATTTATTAATGATTCATAATAAGTAATAATTTTATTAACTGTTAAATCTTCATTCTTTTTATCACCTTTTTTAATATAAAAATCTATTAGTGTTCCATATTTCTTTTTATTATTTGGATATTTTTGATCTAATCTTAAAACTCTTCCAGCAGTTTGTAATGATACAATCGTTGATCTCTTTTTAACTGGATCTAAATATAAACCACAATCTAATTCTGGTACATCAGTTCCTTCCTTAAACATATTTATACATAACATCATTGTTGGATTTATTTCTTTTTTAAATTCTGCAAAATCTTTTGGCGTATCATTATATATTGGATTATCATTAAACGATGAATTAATATATAATTTTAAATACTTTGCAGAATTTTTTATATATTCATGCCAATCTTTTAAAAGATATTGGTTTCTTGACCATGCACATACTTTCTTAAATGGTAGATCTGGATATATTTTTCCTTTAAAAATACTTTCAAATGCTTTTTCTTTAGTATTAGTATTTTCAGATGCTTGTACTAAATGGTATTTAAATGGTAATACTACATTATCATGTATAGCATCCATTAAAGTATAACTACTAATAATATTTAATTTATTATCGTTTCCAAAGAATTTTATTAAATTAGTTTTACTATTTTTATTAGTATCACGTAAGGGAGTTGCTGAAAATCCAATAAATGGAATATTTGATTGAATTAATGATAATTTATTAGTAAATATTGTTTGTGTAATACAATGACATTCATCAATAATTACTGCTTTAATATTTTCTTTTATTTTAGAATGATCAATATTATTAAAAAAAGTAGTATTAATTATTACTATTGTCTTTTTATTTGTCGTACTTAAATTTTCAAATTGTTTTTTATCTTTATCATTAATACAATCAATTATATCATAGTTATTTAAGTCAATTATTTTATTATCCTTCCATTCTTTATATGCTTCAACATTTTTAACATATTTACCATCATTATCTTTTTTAAAAAACCAATTTCTAAATATCTCTTGACGATATGTAATCAATAATATTAAATTTTTTGATTGATTTATTTGATAAATTTCTTTATTATTTAAATCATCAATTGTTTGTAATATTATATATGATTTACCGGCACCCATAATCTGAGCATGTATGCCATTTTTAAATCCTTGATTACGTTGATTTTTAATTGCTTCTATTTGATTATCTCGATAAAAATTATTTAATGTTTCAATATCTTGCATTAACTTATTTTTAACATCTTCTGGTATTTCTTCTTGATTATCTATTTCTGTATTTAATAAATTCTCTTCTTTTTCACTATTTAATATTTCGATAAACTCTTTTATTTTATATATCACTGGGATATTATCTTCATCTTCCATATGAATTTTTAATTTTTTATTATTGTCATCATCATTTTTATCTATTAATAATTTATAATAAAGAATAAATTTTTTTAATTTAATTGAATTATCATTATATATCTTTTGAAATTTTTCATATAATTCCTCATTTGGATCAACTACATTATTAATAATTTTATAATACTTAATGATATCTAAAATAGAATCCGTAAAATCATTTATTTTACTATAATCATTAATACGTTCATCTTCTTTTCTTTCTAAATAATTCCAAATTATTTTAAATAATGATACACCAACTTTTTCTTTATTGGGATATTTTTCATATAATTCTTCATATGTTTCCATTATATAATATAATATTTATAATTATATTAAAAAATAAACAAAAAATCAATTTTTATATCTATAAGTTAAATATCTATTTACAATTGGATATTTTTCTAATTGAGATAATTCTTTATTATTAATCTTTTTAAGATCAATATCTTCTTCAGAATCAGAATCCATATGTAATACTTTTAAATAATATTTATTATTATCTTTTAATATTTTTATACGATGCTCATCAAAGTCATTATGATGATTTTTACATAAAATTATACCATTGTAAGGATCATCTATATATGATTTATTATGATCAAATAAGTGAGCAGCTTCTAAACCATGTTTTCTTGAACAAAATAAACATTTATGTTCATATAAATTAAATACACCTTCTCTAAAATTAGCATTTCGTTTTTTACTTGTATTTTCATCATCAATATATATCTCTTCAAAGTCTTTTAAATTGATATCATGTCTTTTATTTAAATATAATTTCCATCCTTCATATTCTAATTTTGGATTTATAGAATTTAATATATCATCATATACATTATTTAAATTATTTTTATAAATTGTTTCCATTAATTATTATATAAATATATCTTTAAATATAATTACGACACCATTTTATATTTTTTCACAACTATTTTACACCATATTAAATAGTTAATTATATAAAAATATAATATTTAGTTTTATATAATATGTCATTATCAGAAGAAAGTTCTGAAGAAGCTCCACTAATTCTTCATAAAAAGAAAGATTTTATTTGGGAAGATTTTCGTACAATTTTTTATCCTAATCCTAAAGATGAATGTAATGAAACTGATCTTTTATTAGCAAATGATTATTTCTTATTTTTTATAAAACCATCTGAAGAACTTATTAATTATTTTAATAATACCAAAGATAAAAATAATAAACGAATGTTTCATTTACTGAATAATAAAATAGAAACAAAAGAATATAGATATATTGGAGCATATTATCAAATGACGACGAGACAAGCTCCTGCTTGTCGCTGTCGCTGGGAGCAAAGCGACATGACTCAAATATTTAAAAATTTATTTAATAAAATTAGACAAACTGATATCAAATTTAATAATTCAAAACATGTTATTCTAACTAATAAAATAATGAGAAAATGTGCCGCTTTAATGTTTGAACATGCGAATAAATATAGAAATAAAATTGTTATTACTATCTAAATATCATATTAAAATATCATAAATTAAAATTCGCACTTTAGTTGAGAGGCGAAGCCGAACAACAATATAAATATTATTTTATATAATATTTATATGCAAGAATTAGACCAATTAGAACAAGACTTTTTAAACTTTTCTAAATTACATAGCTGGTATAAAAAATTAGATTTTTATGGTGATACAATTTATTTTTATCAAGAATATGGAATACAAAATCAACTAACCATCCAAAAAATATTAGATAAAGATAATTTACATTGGTATTTTTCTTTTCAAATTCCAGAAAATAAAAAATATTATACCACAAAATGTGGACCGTTTTTAAGAGGAGAAGCTCATTTTACTATAATTGAATGTGATAATAGATTGATTTTTAAAGATTGGTTCTTAAATACATACCCGGAATACTATCATAAATATTATAAATTACAAAGACCCTCTCAACGTCAAGTTATCGAAATATTAGTTGCCGAATCAGAAAGAAATAAATATTGGGAAACTACTAAAAATGCATTTTTAGCAGAAAATAAAATTAATATTATATAAATATATATATGAATTATTATGAAAAATATATCAAGTATAAAAATAAATATAATACTCTTAAACAAAAAAATTTAGTTGGTGGTGAAATGAAATCATCTCTTTATCATCTTCATATTCGTTTTTCGGATGAATTAGAAAAAAAAATTGAACATGTAGAAAATAAATTATATGATTATGATTTAATAAAAGATAAATATTTTAAAGTAAACCCCTCTGGTAAAACTCTTAAAAAATCCGTGCCAGCTCATATCACATTAGGATATGGTCCAATATTAACATATGATACATCTCGTTATGAGTCTCAATATGAAATTATAGATAGATCAGAAGTTGAAAATGTTTATCCAAATTTTTTAGAAACTTTTAAAGATAGAATACCAATTATAAAATATATTAAAGTATCTCCATTTCTAAGAGCTGATAAGATCGTAATTAAACTAGAATTAGAATCAGAACTTCTAACAGAAATGTTAAAATTTCTTAGAAAAATAGAATCATGTAAAAAAATAAATGAAAAAATGAAACATGAATATGATATTGCAAAGATAGAAATAAGAGCAAGATATCCTAAACTATTTACAGATGATCAATGTTTTGATAATGAAAATCCAGTCGGAGCATTACATATCACATTGGTTAATTTAAAACCAGATACTCCTGAAGAAATTTTAATAGAAGTAATTAAGTACACCGAATTAGAGTTATCTAAAATTGGTATAAATAAAGGCGATATCTTAATAGCTGATAGAATTGATATTAAAACTCCAATTACCAAAAAATTTATTGATATCTATAAATATTAATCTTTTTATAAAAAGATTAGTTATTTTTATAAAAAGAGCAGTTATTTTTTTATATCTATTCATTTACGATAAAATCTATAAATTTACGATGAATCTCATGAGCAGGAGATCTATTATTATGTATAGTAGTTTTAGGATCTTGACTAAACATAAATGATACATAATCTATTTCTAATCCACTTTTTATTTTATGTTTCATTGTATTATCATAAACATTTTTTTCATCAAACGAATTTTTATTTTCCATTTCTTCTTTATGCCAATCATATTGTACTTCATCATTTATATTCCAATGAAATCTAAATTTCACTCTTTGAAGAACTGCATCTGGTATATCACATATATTTAATGGTGACGATGGTACTGCTAAAAATAATGCAGTATATCTTGGATCTTTGTTTACTGTATATATTGCTAAACCACCACCAGCACATTCTCCTAATAAATGTACATTTTCTAATGTTAATTTACTAATTAATTCATTAATTGTAGCACTTGCATCTTTATACATTTGAATTTCATTTGCATTTTTCTTTGCTCTATGTTCTGGATCTGTTTTTGATTTTTCACGACATATTGCTTTAATTCTCTCCTCGTTTGCTTGTAAAAATTGCTTTTTGTCTACAGCACTTTTAGCTAAAAATTCTTTTTTTTCATCTTCAGAAAGTGTATAAATATCTCTTACATCACATGCATTATTTTGTGCTGCTTTAAAAGGTGATAAATTTATAATATATACTGCTCTATATTTTTTAGATAATACTGGTAATTTATCTAAAATAACATATCCTGATTCTCTTACTGAATTTTCTGAAAATCCAGACATAACAACTAAATTTGGTTTTGATTTGTCATTATTAAATTTATGTTCATAGATTGTAAATTCTGTTGATACTCTTTTAAAATCACCGCATACTGTTATAAAATTCCAATCTGTCAAATTTAAATCAGGATAATTTGTTTGTTGTATATTTGTATTTTTTGGTCCTTTTATAACTTTATTAGCTGGATTTTCTATTTTAAAATCCTTAATTTGTTGTTCCGCAATATCTCTAATTATTGTTTTAGGTGGATTAATTTCTTTTAAATTATAAGATAATCCATCTCTTAAAACTTCTGTAATTTGTGCATAACCATCATGTCCAATAATTTCAACAACATCATTAACTTTATATTTATTTTGCCCCCCTCTTAATTGTAAAAAGATATTTGAGTTACTACTTTGTATATCTTTATACAATTTTGTTAAATTAATATATTTTTCCTTGTACTTAAGATATTTATCATAGTAATTCATTTATTTATATAATACATAAATAAATTTATTTTATTAAAATAATATATCTTCTAAACAATTTATAAATTTAAGCCTTCTTTTAATTGTAAATATTTTTCCTTATATTTCTTATATTTATGATATGAACCACCTCTTTGTTCCTTTGGATTAAAATGAATAAATGTTAATTTAAGAGGTTCTCTACTAAATACATATCTCTCATTAAATTTATTTTGTATCAATTTATTAATTAATTTATTTAACTTTTTAGATTCTGTTACATACCTCGAAATATAAATTAAAATTTTAGTACATTCTCTAATTAAATATCCATATAGATCATCATCAATTTTTGTTCCATAAATAGAAATATCATAATAATATAAATTAATTTTTGCCATTTAGTTGAGAGGCGAAGCCGAACAACAAATATAAAATGATATGTAATATCATTTTATAAATATTTTTGGAATTAGTTTTAAATAATCCTTTGATTATATTAAATTGTATTTGTATAATCTAAAAATGACTACCCAGATTATTTCTGTACTCATCACAGTAGTCTTCATAGGCCATCTCTTCTTTTGTATAGCCCATACACGCGCGATGGTCTTCGTAATAGTCGTGGCATATACCACAGTCGTAAGGGATAAGGCCTGCGCACTTGCGGTGGTCAAAGTTGAGAACACCGCCGCTGCAGTAATCGCAGTAGTCGCAAGAAGGACAAATCACACGCTTGTTGGATATGGTTGTTTTAGTTGCTTCTGTGGCTTCTGTTGCTTCTGTTGCTTCTGTTGCTTCTGTTGCTTCTGTGGCTTCTGTTGCTTCTGTTGCTTCTGTTGCTTCTGTGGCTTCAGTCATTTTTGTCGCTTCAATCGCTTCTGATAAGCAATAAACACACCTACGGCATTCATCACAACTTGTACATTTTGTGCATTTATAAACTCTTTCTGCCAGTGCTTTTACTTCTGTGACTGTTAGATTTAGTTTCATTTTATATATAAACACTTTAAAATAAATACAAATTTTCAATAAATCAATTTTTATAACTTAAATTCATCACTTAGGCTAATACTATTACTACATGATAATTGTGGTATTTGTTCATATCCAGAATTCTTTAATGATGTACGTATATCCCATAATAAATATTTAAATTTAATATTTATACCATATTTAGACCATACTTCAAGAAGCGCATTTGTCATCGCTCCACTTGGCATATTTTTACTATCTACAGTATCTGCAGATGTTTGAATATCTTGACAACCACTTAAAAATATAACAGATCCGGATGTCTTTGGATATTTATCATCCTGTGATACTATTATCTTACCATAATCTGGTGCACTAAATGTATATCTTAAATCAAGTGCTGATCCACTATGACAACAATCTAATACAGCAAAACATTTACCACCAGTTGGAATTTTATTAACAAGCATTGTTTTTAATTCATCATCCGTTATCATTTCTACTACTCCATTACATATAGGATATATACAACTATCAAATCCAGATTTTTCATCTTTTGAAATATCTAGTGTAAGACCACCATGTCCACTATAGTGAAAAAATACTGATTCACCAGATTTTAATCCAGATACTAACCAATTTATTCCATCTATAATATTTTTTCTAGTTGGTTTTAATAATGGATCTTTTATATCATCTGAAAGTTTACGATACGAAATGCATTCAGGATTTGTGACACGTAGTTTTTTTTCAATATTAATTATATCATTAATACACCCATTTAATCTATTACTTTCATCTTCTATATAATTAATTCCAATTAATAACACTCTCTTTAGTCCCTTTTTCTTACTCAAAATACTAGAAGTTACTCCCATTTATATATATATAGTAAATTTATATTAAAAATAACAAAATCATTAGAGGATAAGAAAACTTTATCATCACTAAATAATGAATCATTAAGATATCGAAACAAACTAAAATTTCCTAATAAACAAATAGATTATAGAAATAATCCAGATTTATATATTTACAAACATACTGAAGAAGGAGTATTAACTGTAGAACCTTATAAAAGTGAGATCTTACCATTTTGGAGATTTAAAAGTATTGAAGAATCACATGAAAGTAGTAAGTATATATATAATCTCTTTTTAGAATATATAAATAAAGATGACTT
>Ga0114958_10003013_pt1 | contig 12266 bp, 12 predicted proteins | sample C_130208_EF_Meta_FD_89577 | JGI IMG/M metagenome (GOLD analysis project Ga0114958, IMG submission 89577) | Freshwater microbial communities from Lake Croche, Canada to study carbon cycling - C_130208_EF_MetaG | ecosystem: Environmental > Aquatic > Freshwater > Lake | place: Lake Croche, Canada... | reverse complement strand
CACGACACTGATGCAGTTGTGTTTACATCTAAAAATCTTGTATGGACATATTTTGGCAAACGTGAAACCATGCACCACAGCAGCGTGTGTGTCATGCCAGAAGTAAATTACGAGTGGGATGAAATAGTACAAATGGCAAACGATAATTCCTGGTGTGGGATTTGCACTGATTACCCAAGAAAGCTAAAGGAATGTCTAGAGTAGCACTGTGCTTTGCGGGTTTGCCTCGCATGACAGATGTCAGTACCGCAAGCTGGCGTGCATTGATCAAACAACATGACACAGATGTTTTTGTACATGCATGGGCCGATTCTGAACCTCAACAACTGCAACAGTGGATTGCTGCAACCTATGCACCAAAGACACTAATAGTAGAAAACCCCATTGCATTCAACACAGGGATATACAGTCCTGAACGCATATGGGCATATAGGAGCGATCCTAAAAATGTACTCAGTATGTGGTACAGCATCAGTCGCAGTTTGCTAATGGCAGACCAGTATGCTGCCAACAATAACATAACATATGACTACGTATGCCGTGCAAGATTTGATTGGCATTGTGACAGTTTTGATTTGCAACCCTTTGACGGGCTAACTGTGCCGGACGATCCTGGGTTGTGCAATCATCATTTTCAACATCGTGGCCAATGGCACATTGCACACAATGATCAATTTGGCTATGGTAGTATGAGTGTTATGCGAGATTACAGTGAGACATTTCACCGTATACCCTGGCTGTATTCAGTGGATAAAATAGACTTTTGCAGCGAATTGTTTCTCACAACAAATATGATAACCAAAAGAATTCCTGTAAAATTACAAAAAGGTTGGACATATAGGATGGTACGTGCATGAAAATTGCCGCATATACGATTTCACTTAACGAGATTAAGCATTGCGAACGCTGGGCAGAGTCTGTAAAAGATGCAGACTATCGTGTTGTGTTAGACACTGGAAGCACAGATGGCACAGTGGCCAAGTTGCGTGAACTGGGTGTGACTGTACACGAACAACAATTTACACCGTGGCGATTTGATCATGCTCGCAATGCTGCATTGGCATGTGTGCCATCAGACGCTGACATTTGTATTAGTCAAGACATGGACGAGTTTCTTGAAGAAGGCTGGCGTGCTAAAATGACCGCAGCATGGCAAGCAGACACTACCAGATTGGCCTATACCTATGTGTTTGATTATAGAGTAGGTGGTGCCAATGAAGGCTACCGCATGGACAAGATACATGCACGCAATGGTTACACATGGCGTAGACCTGTGCATGAAACAGTGTGGAGCACCTTGGGCTATGAAAATATAGCAGAAGATCTCAGCATTAAACTCAATCAAATACAGGATCGCAACAAACCGACTCGCAGTAACTATTTGCCCTTGATGCAGATAGCCACACAAGAAGATCCCATGGACAGTCAGCTGGGATTCTGGTATGGTCGCGAGTTGATGTATGCCAATCGCCACGATGACGCGGTTAGAGAATTGGAACGCTATCTGTCACTGGATTCTAGCAAATGGCCCATTGAACGCAGTGAAGCCATGATATACATTGCTCGTATGAGCGACAGTCGCAGGCTTGAGTATCTACAGCGTGCATTAATCTCTGCGCCGGAACGTAGACAAGTTTGGCTTGAATTGGCCAGATACTATTACGGCAAACAAGATTGGCATGGCTTGCTCTGGGCTTGCGGCAGCGGCTTAGACAAAAGCCGTCGCGACCACAGCTATTTGGATCATGTGGATGCATGGGGCAATCAACTACAGGACTTTGGCAGCATTGCTGCTGCCAACCTAGGATGGTATAAAAAATCTGTGGAATGGTGTCAAGCTGCGATAAACATACAACCCACAGATGACAGGCTGCGAAATAATTTGCAGTGGATGCAAAGCAAACTCGAGGAAACTTCTAAATGAAACTTACTTTTTAAGTCTGCCTTGTATCCAATCTGTACCAGGTCTATCAATGGACCGTTTGTTTTGTATACCGTTATTCCACCAAGTTGTACCTTTATGAGATGTCAAATTAACAATTGTTTTTAATTTAATGTGCTCTGCTCGTGGTTTTCCTGTAAATGCAGCTTTTAATTTTTGTTTAGTTTCTTCTGATCGCGGGCCAATATGTTGTTTAGCTCGTGCATCGCGCAGTTTTTGTTTTTGCGATTCACACATCGGTTGCCCTTTATTATGCGGTATTCTGCTTTTAAGCTTTTCTCGCTGATCGGCTGACCATATACTACCAGTAGTACCAGTTTTATTTTTTGAAAGTGTTGTTTTTATTAATTCATATGTTGTCGACGACACTTTATATCTGTTAACACCATTTGTAAAACACATTTTCAATGATGCACATGATAATTTTAATTTTAATTGTTTATCAGATACCATTTTAACTAGTAACAAATGGCAGATAAAATGTTCTCGGCCGGTTAATTTAACTATGTTGTTATTATCTGTTTTTCCTCCCATATTAAAACATTTTGGTAAAATATGATGGCGTTCTGTATAACCAACAACATCGGTTCTGTTAATTGCTGATTTGATAATATCTATATACCATTTGGTATATTTGTTAGATAACGATACAGACTGGATTATATCCAAATAAGTATGCATGCTGTCGATCCTTATATCGATAGAGCCAATGGATCTGCCAGGATCGCGATTGGTATTTTGATTATTTATGCAATATATATTACTATTATAGTAATTACTTAAAGGGGTACTTATGCGTATTGGAATTTACGGACCTGTTAAAAACGAAATCAAGCATGTGCAAGCATGGTATGACAGTTGCAAAGATGCAGATGTTATTTGTGTAGCAGATACCGGTAGTACAGATGGCACACCTGAACTAATGCGCCAGCTAGGTGTACATGTGACAGATGTGCGAATCATGCCATGGCGATTTGACTTAGCTTTTAATGTTGCAATGTCATTATTACCCGATAATATAGATATTTGTATACGATTAGATACAGATGAGCGTTTGGTGGAAGGATGGCGAGACGCATTAGAAGCAGCATGGAAACCCGACACTACTCGCTTGCGCTATCCGTACATTTGGAACTGGAACCCTGATGGTACACCTGGCAGATCGTGGTACGGTGATCGTATTCATAATAGAGTAGGATATTATTGGATGGGGCACACACATGAAGGATTGACTTCGCGTTTGCCAGAAGTGCAAACATACACTGACACAGTTAAGATACATCACTTTCCTGATGCCAAAAACAAAACTGGCGACTTGTCACTGTTGTTGGAATCTGTTAAAGAATGGCCGCATGATGCACGCATCAAAGCATACCTCGGCCGTGAATACATGTATCAAAAGCAGTTTGACAAAGCTGCTGAAACTTATAAAGAATTCCTTGGCATGAGTTGGGATACTGCTGAACGCTGTCAAGCTCTTACTTCTCTAGCACAAGCAGAACCAGATAACAAACTGTTCTGGCTGCGTCAGGCTGCATATGAAGTACCTACTCACAGAGAACCCTTGGTAGCATTGTCATTGCATTACTATGACTTGCAAGATTGGAAACAGTGCTATGACTATGCCAAGAAAGCACTGGCTATTACTAGAAATCCCATGGATTATACTTGTACGCCAGAGGCATGGGGGTGGCAACCGCATGACCTGTTGAGTCTAGCCGCTTGGAATCTCAAGCTGTATCCTGAAAGTCTTGAGCATGCCAAGCTGGCACTGGGTTATGCTAGCCATGATACACGACTCAAAAACAACGTAACATTGATTGAGAAATTTTTAGCAACTACACTCAGCAATGAGTGATGGTTGCTAAATATCTGCATGAGAGCACGCGAATTCATAAACGAAACAGACAATGATTTAGATGAAGTGCATAGCTTCATCTATAACGAAATAACGCCCGGCGATATAGGGGAAGACCGTATAGGCGATTATGTTGTCTATTTCGAAGGTTTTAACGAAGACTGTTTAGATGATGTATATCGCAGAATAGATCTAGATCCATCTGATCCCGAGTATGTTACTGATATAGAACAAGTGTATGCACAGGTTTGGAAAGAGTTCGAAGATAAAGCAGGACAACCTGCAATCGAAAACGATGCGATTGACTACGATGATGAGCAGTCTATCTGTTACAGTATTTTCTATATGCCGGAATCATTAACTGAAACTGGTGGCACTGGTAGAGTTGTCAAAGGTGTTAACACAACACCTGACGTGGGACCCAACGAAATTCCCAAGCAAGCTGCCAAGTTTAAGATACGAGTTAACAGAGATGGGTATCCGCCTGTAGCACGACCTGACGGTAAAATACCCAGATCATAACGTAATAAAAAAGGGCACCGAAGTGCCCTTTTTTATTTAGATCCTGCTGCGTTTGCTTGCAGCTTTTGCGTCTTCTTCTGTACGCTCTACTGCAATGGTAACCCATCGTTGCGGAATTGCCATTCCGCTTTTGCGGTAATAATCCAGATCTGCATCAGGATCATCAACCTGGGTCCAAACTAACCACTTGCCATCAAAAGGTCGTTGCTTAATTTCGTGGCGGGGTTTTTCCATTATTCTTAGCCTCATCGTTACGTTGCTATTAAATGCGCATCATTGCGCCCGTGTATTATTGTAAACTCTATCCGAGATATTTACAACAATTTAATTTGATGCAGGTGTTTTCCACCATTCTTCCCAGGGAAAAACCATCCATGCATCATGTTCTGCTTTGTTAATTTCGGTTGCGTTGTAGTCTACTTTAGCACCACTTGCAAGATTGTCAACCAGTACTGCAAACTTTACAGTATTATGCCATACTGTGTCCCACGCGGCATCATTGGGCTTGCATGAACTGCGCCAATCGTTTTTGATCCAGTTGAATGTAGCACCCGTGTCGTTGATGTCATCTACAATAAGAATACGTTTGGGTTCACTGTCGTAGCCAAATGCATCGTCGGCCATCCAGCAGTTGGTTTCGCTTTGACCGCCATCACGCAAACTGACTTTTAGAGTTTCACACGGTACACCCAACCAATGACTGAGCAATACAGCAGGGTGAAGTCCGCCTCTGGTAAGGCCAACTACGTAATCTGGTTTCCAATTGTCTGCTTCTATTTTTCTCACAATGTCAAGGCACTGTGCATGCACATCATCGTATGTAAACCAGCGTTTTGTCGTCATGCTTGCAGTATCCTTTGTTGATACCGTAGTATAGCTAGTTAATTCTAGCTGTCAACTGCTAATGTGAGATTGTATTTGCCGTCTGTGATAATGACATGCCCATCGCCGCATTCTACATGATAATTGGAACCTAGTAAGCCTTGCAGCACATTGCTTTCTCGCAATGTGGTGTTACCTATAGTCAATCCAAATACTGGCATTGGTGCTGCACCTTTGCGCCAGTCTGCAATCTGGTATACACGATGGTTACCGCGATCAGATATGCGAAGCCAGTCTCCTTTGACCTCTACACTCTCTATTAGAGATTTTTTAAAAAATTGGCCTATGTGTTCGTAAATTTCTATTTCGTCTTCGGGTGACATTACTGGCTCCACATCAGGCGACACAACAGGTGCATCTATTGCTACATCTTCAATTTCTACTTTGGCAGGATCTAGATTAATATGTTCGCGTATGTTATCTTCTGACAGATCGAAAAATTCATATTCGCCGCTAAGATACGGTTTGAATTTCCACTTTTTAGTAGTAGTGAGATTGCTAAGCTGCTCTGCAAGATTCACTAACCTTTTTGGAAAATCATCATTGCGACCCATTTCAACAAATACCATATAGAATCCATCATCTGTGGGCGCAGGACTTACTTCAGTGTCCAACGGTCGTATACTGCTTTTTTCTACAAAGTTACTAAGGTCTCTAGCAGGCGATTGATCTTTTACATAAAAGCCTGTGACAATTACTCTGCGGTCGTCGATTTTGCTTTCAAATTCGTCTACAGAAATAAGTGGCAATACCAGATGCTCTAATGCACCGCGTTCCATACCTTCAAGTAACTTAGCCATTTTGCTTCACTGCTCCTTCGGCATCAATACCATCTGCTGCTGCATCATCCAGAGTATCGACATCTACTTCTTCTTCGTATTGGTCAAGCGTTTCTTTATCCAAGTTTTGTACAAACTTGCGAGGTATTAGCATGTCAATAAGCCAAATCTTACGCTTTTTCATCTTGGGCTTTTTAGTGCCAGGCTGATAATCTGCTTCACTCTCAACTTTGACTGGATATTTTTCCAGTGCAACGCGATAATTGATTTTTGTACCATGCATGGTTAGGCGCAACCCACCTTCTGGGTCAGGCATTTTTTCATATGGGTATTTTAGTGTTATTTTTACCCAATACTGTTTGGTAAATGGACCTGCAACAACTTCACCCAGTTTCCAATTTTTGTAAACATAGAGGTTGTTGCCGTCTAGATAATCTTCGATGTCGATCAAGATGTCTACCAGATCCTCAGAGTCTGATATCCGCTTAACGACTGCGTTTGCTGATGCTGTGTCAAATTGTTCGTGTGCCATGTAGATATTTATACATGGCACACGAGATCGGTTTAGATCATTCTTCGCCGTACATGCGAAGAATTTCTGTTATAACCGGATGTCGTTCGACGCTGTCCTTATCGAACGTGCATATGCGTATACGAGATGAGCTGTCAAACCTATTAACAAAGTCTGCAAGACCATTATTGTTCATTCCTCTGTCGCTCTGTTTGATATCGCCGGTAACAACCATCTTGCTACCTTCGCCAATTCTAGTCAGTGCGCTGAGCATGCTAGTTGGAGTTGTGTTTTGTGCTTCGTCTAGTAGTACTATTGCATTTTTAAATGTACGTCCGCGAATATATGCCATAGGCACTAATTCTATTACACCTTCTTCGATCATCGTTGTGATATCTTTGATGCTGTAATGTTCTTCGAACACATCCAATACTGGTTTCGTCCACGGTGCCATTTTTTTCATAATGTCACCAGGTAAGAAGCCAATATCTTTATCGTCTACTGCAATGGTTGGGCGAGTAACAACTATTTTTTGTACAATGCCTTGCCTAAGTTGTTGAATGGCAAATAATGTGGCAAGATATGTTTTACCACTGCCTGCATAGCCCATTGCAAAAACAATGTTTACACTGGGATCTTCCAACGCATCTATATAAGTTTCCTGCGCTAGATTCTTTGGTACTAATCTTATTTTCTGTCTTGGGGGTCTGTGTTGTTGGAACTGTTCTACTCTTACAATGTTCCCTTGTTGTATCTCCGTGTGCTTGCTGAATGGACTATCATAGTTTGCTTTAGATGAACGGCGTACACGCTTTACCAAATGGGTCCTCCATGGTTGACCTGCAAATATTTATTGCACGAACATAAATCACCGTTGGTAATGTCTATATAATCCAGCCAGCTAAATAACTGGAGATTTTGGATCAGCACACACCCATGCCCATAGACCCTAACACAATAAACGCACAATTCCCAGTTGCCAATCAAGACAATGATAGTCAAGGGTTCCGCGATAACTTTTCAGCTATACAGCTGAACTTTGCTGAAGCTAATGTAGCCATATCAGGTCTACAAGCTACTACTATTGGCATAACAGGCCCTGTTTATACTCCAATACCCGGTAACTTACAAACAAGTACAGTGACACTGGTAACAGCATTCCAGGAAAGCACTGGCGACTTTACGCTGACGTTCCCGGGCAACAGTGCTATAAAGATACCAGTTGGCAACAGTAGCCAACGACCTGCACCTGTTATAGGCCAAATACGTTATAACACTGATAATAATCAGATTGAATATTATAACAGCGACAACTGGTATCCGGTTGGCCCAACAGGACCCGTTGGTCCAGCCAGTACGGTCACAGGTCCCACAGGTCCTGCAAATGGTCCTACTGGTTCTACAGGTCCGCTGGGTCCACAGGGTATGCCGGGACAACAGGGTTTTCCGGGTATCCCAGGTCCTACGGGTCCAACTGGTGAAACGGGTCCAACAGGTCCTACCGGTGTAACTGGTCCAACTGGTGAAACTGGCCCAACTGGTTACACCGGCCCGACTGGCGACACTGGTCCTACTGGTCCCACTGGATACACAGGTCCCACTGGATATACAGGTCCAACTGGTGTAACAGGTCCCACTGGATACACAGGTCCAACTGGTCCAACTGGCATAGGTTTACCAGCAGAGCCGGTTCGTTCTGTACAATTTAACGAAGATGGTCTTGTATTCGGCGGCAGCAGTGCAATGACATTTGGATACGACAATGTATTCAATGTTAATAGTCTGCGCAGCAACAACTTGGAAATTGCCAACAACATTATCCGTAACAGAATTAGCAGTGCCAATGTTATACTGCAAACAGATGCAGACGGCGGTGTATTGGTAAACAATGCGCTATATGTCAAAGGCATTGCACATGGTACTGCACCGCATGTTACAGGTGTTATGTACGTAACAATGGACGGCGACGACACCAATAGCGGACTTGCAGAAGATCGTGCAAAACGCACCATTGCCAGCGCAGCAAGTGCTGCGGCATTTCTTATTGCAGATCCCAGTACACCGTGGATTTATGCAACTATCTATGTAAGAGCAGGTGTATATTTAGAACCTAATCCAATTACAGTACACAGCGGTGTTACTATATTTGGCGACAACCTACGTAGCGTAACAGTAGAGCCTCTTAATCCCTATAATGATATTTTCTGGTTGAATCCAAAAACCTATTTGTATGGTATGACATTCCGCGGACACAGATATCCTGCTGCCGCAGTGCAATTCCCTGAAAACGGCACAACTGTTATCAACGAGCTACACGATTGGGCATCACCCTATGTTCAAAATTGCAGCAGTATCACACTGGGAAAATACATAGCTGGTAACAGCGGCGAACTTGAATATGAAGCCGGCACAGGTATGATAGTAGACGGTGTTCGCGGACGTAAACTCAGTTCACCTGATTTTGGCAACGTGCAAGTGCCTATATTCAACACATGGACAAGTGGTAATACTGCGATATTCTATACAGATTATGCACCAACATTCAGCGGCAATGTGGCAGTGGGATGGCAATTGCAAAGTGGTATAGAAGGTACACCTACTATAGTAACCAATACCACCACTACCACATTGAATGGCTATGATGCATATCAGATATCGTTCAGTAGAGAATTCCTTTACAACTTAGTTACTGTTGATGCATTTGACAATGTATTAACTTCTACCAGTGCAATAATCGCCAACAACACCAGCCCCGGATTTGGAGATACTGTAACCAGTGGATGGTATTTGGAAAGTCCCGCAAGAAATGGATTTGTCAATGCATCTACACTGTTGCGTTACAACATACCGTTTATTCAAGCACAGACTGTGGCATATGTACAAGCACAATTCCCAGGTGTAATATTTGATCCTGTTATTTGTGCAAGAGACATAGGTTATATAACTGATGCTGCATGTATCGACATACTTGCTGGCAATTACAATTACAGTATACAAGCAGGATATGCATATTATCAAGGTGTTACACTTGTATTGCCATCTAGCACAGTGCCAGCAACAATAGCAGCTATTGAGTTTGCTAACAGCATTGCACAGACTGTTATATCCAACAGTCCATGGGATGTTATATACGATCCATTTGTAACACAGGTTACCAAATTTAACCTAACAGGCGGCATAATTGCCATAGATCAAGTAGATATTTGCTACAATCTAGTAGCAGAAATAATTGCAAATTGCCCTATAGATAATACACCGCTTGAAAATGGGCAACGACTGATGGTCAGTAACCGCAGATTTGCACAGAATGAAGTTGTGGCATATGTAAATTCCATATACCCGGGAACACTGTTCAACGACACATTAACTAGCCTATGCTACAGAGATGTGGGATATCTATGGGATGCAGTTACATACGACACATTCGACGGCGGCAATGCCCAAAGTGTTGTAGATGGCTTGTTCTATTGGGATGCAAATAATCAAACTCGTATTCCAGGCGAAATACCACAGACAGTTGCAGCAATACAATATGCCAAACAGTTGGCCATCAATGTTCTAACAAATGTACAAACAAGCCCGCTGTACCAAACAGATGTCACACAAATTGTGGATAATGCATATGTAGGCGGCAGTGTAGTAGTACAAAAAGCAACCAATCTATTTGATGTAGTATCCAACATTGTTGAAAATGGTCCAACTGTTGCACCTATAATATGGAACAGCCCTGCACCTGGCACATTGGTAAGCAGCGTTACATATGTAGAAGATTACCAATGTATGGTTGGCAACAATGTATGGCTGATTGAATTTGCAACGCCGTTGCCTGGCAGCAGTTGGAATTTCCAACTGACATATCCATTGCCTCTGTACAATTTGGTCTTTACTACAGTTGGCGGACCAATGACATTAGTACCATTTAAGAGTGTTTTACCCTATAGAGGTCAAGGACTTAACAGTATGGTTCTTGATGCCTTTACTCAGTATAACGAAATTGGATATGAACCAAAATCTGTACCTGTTGGCACGTATGACATCACTGCATTGAACCACGGCGGTAACGGTATTGTTATTAAAAATGGCGGATATGCACAGCTGGTTTCCATATTTGAAATCTGCTGTAACATCGGTGTGCTTTGCCAAAGTGGTGGTACTTGTAGTATAACCAACAGCAACACAGACTTTGGTAATTATGGCCTATGGGCAGACGGTATGAGTGATTTACAGTACATCTGTAATATCGACAATGCCAGTGCCACTGCTGCGGGTATTACAAATGGTACAGCAGGACTATGGTTTGTGCAAAACTTACCACTGTTTAACCCTGCTGCACCGTCACAGGGCTATGTACGTCCATACGTGGGGCAGGTCTGCTACCTTGAAACACTTTACTACACAGTACAAGCATCTAATGTAACTGTAGCAGGCGGCGGTTATACGTCGTCTACAGGTCCAGTTATTAACTTCCAGTTCAACCAAACTCTTAACCCTGGTGGTACTGAAGCACAAGCAGTACCTGTCATGGTAGAAGATGGTGGCACATACTTGGGTAACCCCACTTACAAAGTCGAAGCTGTTACAATACTTGTAAGCGGTGCCCAATTTATTGCTGCACAGTTGGCAGACCATAACCAAGACACTGGATTCATGGTCATTGGCAATGAATGGGTTGCATTGGGCGAAGCTGACTTAAATGCAGATTATGCATACGGTAGCAACCACTATATTGTAACAACAGCAGGTATATTTGGTACTACACCGCCAACACACACTAGCGGTAGCGCACCAAACGGCAGTGCAGTACTGACATATCTAGGAACAAGGGCAGCAGGGTATGCTATAGGTTACCCGACATATTATACTGTAACAGTAGGTACTAGTACTGGCAGCGGCTATGGCACAATAGAAATTGACGAAATACTGCCGTATACCCCTGATGACAACAGCAGAGTATACATGTTCCAAGTTAGTAGGGTTATTAGTAGTAGCCATTGTATGGAATATGTGGGATCTGGTACAGATATTGCCAAATGTATTCCTGCTCGTACTAGCAGTTTGGCAGGTAATGTTCCAAAACAGTTCAATGAAGTGGTACAGACCAATGGTGGACGTGTGGCATTTACCAGTACAGACCATCTTGGAAACTTCCGTATTGGTGATCAATTACAGATCAACCAAAACACTGGTACACTAAGCGGACGTACATTCCAAAAATCACTATTTGCAATCATGACGCCATACATACTGGCACTAGAAGGATAACATAACAACATGGCTGGTATTCCATTAAACACGTTTAGAACTGTAACCAGTACAGTGAAATATCTAAATCCCTATCAGGCAAACCCGTCAACGCCGGGTCCTACTAATCCTAATTTTGTATATACAGCACCTCCAGGTACAACTGGTATTGTGTTGTATATGCAGGTATCCAACATAGGCAATGCGCAAAATTTTACCACTAGTGCATGGCATTATAGACCAAGTACTACTGCATGGACTAATATTGTCAAGAATATTATTGCGCCTATTGAAGATGCAAGAATTATGTTAGGTGGTAAGTTAGTTTTACAGACAAATGATCAATTGTATGTCAGTGGCAATGACCAAGACGAAGCATACTTACAATTGATTGTCAGCTTGTTAGAGTCTGCTAACCAGTAAGCAAAAACTTTATATAAATATTGAACAAATTAGGTTGGTTAGAGCATGGCAAGACTGCTATCTGGTAGAGTTGTAAAGACGCCCAATTACGCGGTACCTGGCGACCGT
>Ga0114958_10003012_pt1 | contig 12266 bp, 18 predicted proteins | sample C_130208_EF_Meta_FD_89577 | JGI IMG/M metagenome (GOLD analysis project Ga0114958, IMG submission 89577) | Freshwater microbial communities from Lake Croche, Canada to study carbon cycling - C_130208_EF_MetaG | ecosystem: Environmental > Aquatic > Freshwater > Lake | place: Lake Croche, Canada... | reverse complement strand
TGAAGCAGTTGCACCCGCTATTGATTGTGAAATTGATGAAGCTAACATCATTGCAATCAATTTAGTAATAGTCTGAATCATCATACCTATAAATCCCTGAAAGCCAGTTGTTGCTAATCCTAACGCACCAACAATACCTTGCCCCATTGAATCAAAAGCATTAGTCAAAGCCGGTAACATTGCATCAGCAATATTTTTCTTTAATTCTATCCCTGCATTTTTAATTAAATCCATCGAAGCTTTAATTCCACTAGCTTTGGCAGCAATTGCAGTTTGCATTTTCGTAAATCCACCTTCAATTTTAATCACAGACGAAGGATCAAATTTTAATGCTTTTACTAAATTTATAGCGGCTATTTTATTTTCGGCAAGTTTAACCTGGTCTGCTGTTGTGGCAATTTCGTTTTTCCATTTTTCGAGTTCCGCAATTTGAGCATCATAAAACGCCATAGATCCAGTAGCTGGTCCTACAGTTAAGGAACTTTTTAGTTCTGATAATTTTTCATTAATTTTTTTAACAGCAGTAGCTGACCCTTCTTCAGCTCCAGCACTAATACCTGAAGAAACTGATTCTTTAATTTTTACTGAATCAACCGGTATTTTTATTTTTTCGATTTTATTCCCATTAACCGTATTACTAATTGCAGTACCAATATTTTTTTGAATTTCGGAAGCAGCATCTTTCGTATTTTTTTTCATCCCATTAAAGAAGCTTTCTGCATCTTTACCCGCAGCCGAGAATCCTTCGCTTAATGCTTTTTTTACACCAGATAAATCAAAAGTCAATACTGCTTTTATTAATTTTCCAACTGTAGCAAATGAATCATATATGCGATTAGCTACATAAACGATGAAAGATTTCATTGATTCAAAAACAAACTTAACTTCAACCCATAAATTCTTAAAAGAAAGCGCAATTCCCTCAATCACTAATCTGAATACCGTAGAATTATTATATAGATCTATAAAATAATTAGCTATATCCACTAAAGTTCTTTTTACCGGACCCCAATGTGTTGCCACAACGGCAGCAACTGCTGTCAATCCTATAATTACTAACCCTACTGGCCCCGTAATCGCTGCAAAGCCAACCGCTAGAGTAGGCAATAAAGTTGCCAGCGCACCTAATCCCAAAAGGATTGGACCCACTACAGCTGATAAACCCGCTAGAATTACAATTGTTTTTTTAGTTTCAGGCGATAGTTCTCTAAAATAATCTACTAATTCTTTTAATTTTTGCGCAAAAGGACTCAAAGCTTCAATAATTATTTTACCGAAACCTTCCATCAAATCATCTAATTCGTTTTTTAATTGCTTAAAACCTCCTGCCCCTGCTTTTGCAGCTGCTTCAGCCGAACCTCCAAATTCAGTTTTAAGTTCTTTTAAAATTAAAGTTTGTGCTCCTGCAAGATTATTAGTATCGACCATTTGTTTTACAACTGCAATCTGATCGGCAGAAAAAGAAACCCCTACACGGCGCAAAGCTGTCATTCCCTTAATAGGGTCTTGTAAAGCCTTACCAACCTGGATAGCCGAAGATTGTAAATCGGTACCAAAACGGGTAGATAAGTCCAGTACTGCTTTTTGCGCTTCTTTAAAAACGGGTCCTTGTATTTTTGTAAATGTCAATAAACTATCCGTTACTCCGCGCAAGATGTCATCATGGCCAAAAAGAGTAACTTTCTGCAAATTGTCCGCCATTTCTTGTAACTGCTCTGAAGTATATCCAACAACACTACCTGTCGATTTTAAACCAGCTTCTAATTGTGCCGAAGCTTGTGCTGCTTTATCGAAAGCAGCAACACTCTCATATCCCAAAGCAACAATAGGGGCTGTTATTCCTATAGAAAGGGCAGTTCCGACACTTTTTAAGTGTTCGCCAAATTTCTTTATCTCCCGCAACGAATTTTGCATCTCCGTAGAGAATTGCTTCATATCCGCAGAAAATTTAATATTTATTGACGCTAAACTTGACATATCAAAACTTTAAGTTCGTGTAAAATTAGTTTTGCCACTTCAATTTTATGCGGTAGAAAGTTCCGTTTTAAATAAAAAAAACCGTGAATCGCTTCACGGTTTTTCACCCAAAAAAAAATAAAAAAACCATTAAAAAAAATTATGAACTCATTTGTTTCGCATCCTGTTTCTCCCAAAATAAACGAACTTCTTCGAGTTCCTGAAGCATTTCTTCTTTATTTTTTACAGTGGCGTTTTCGATCATTTCTTTTTCCCAGGGAAAAGTAATAATAGTTTCTTCGGTTGTTCCTGGATCAAGATTAGGCGCTAAAGAGGCATACATTATTTTACGGGCAATTTGCCAGCGTTCCCTGCTCAATATATCTTCTTTTTTACGATAGCCATTTACTATGTTTGTAAATTGCCGTAACGTTAAGCTATAAAAATAATCGATATTTAACCCAAGTTGGCCTAAAGCCAATTCCTCAAGCTCATCCCAATCAGGGTCGCTTATTTCTTTTTCGCTCCTCTCTTCGGAGCCGGTTGCTTTCCCGACGTGTCAGGCTGTGATAATGACTCCGTAAAGGAACTGAAAACCGTTTTTATAATATCCATCATCGTTTGCGTATCTGATAAAAATAGATCGTCTAATTCATCCCTGGTTAGATCCTCCGTATTATCAAGATTAGAAACAATAGAGGCTATTATCACATCATTAATCACGTCTAACTGCTCAAAAGAAATGTCATCCGTAATGGAGGATAAAATAGAAAAGACTTTTTGCTGTACGCCGCCAAATGTAGGTAAATCCCAAAAGTCACCCAGTAATCTAAAAACCTTTAAGCCAAACTTTAGCTTAAAGGTTTTATTATTGATTGTTATAGTTGCTTTATCCATAGGATTAATCTATAAGTGCAACGATATAACTTCCGTTACCTTTGAAGGTAGCATCGGCAGTCGCCAAACCATTTACACCGGCAGCAGCTCCCATTTTTTCGATGAACGCATTACCCGTGATCACCACATCACCAACTATATTAGTGGTAAATGAAACTTCAACTTCGGTTCCGGATTGATGTTTGTTTATCAATTCTAAGAAACCTTGTGTTGTCGTTGATCCTGAAGGTGTGTTTGCCATAAGCATATTCGTAGAGACACCCCAGGAGTAATTTCCGGTAACTCCCATTTCGCCATCAGTATCTTTCGTTGCGATGCTATCAATTTTCATTGTAGAATCAAATTTGCATTCCGTTGCGTGAAATACTGTTAATCCATCGATTTTGATTCGTAGATTTTTTCCTTTGTAAGTTCCGTTTGTCGACATTTTTTTATATATTAAAATTAATAATTCCTGCAAATGATTGGTTTTCCTGTAAAAATTCTATTGACGAAGAAACCCAATCGTATTCCTCTTCAATTATTGTTTCCATTGCATCGGTAAACGTAACGCATTTTGAGTATTCATTTTGTTTGAACCAAAAATATATGACTACGCTTATATTTTTAATATCTTTTGTTTGCCCTACTTGCGACCCTATTCGATAGGTCGAAAAAGGAAATTGAATTGAATCATCGGCTACGATAGGAAATAATTTTGTACTTCCATCAGCATCATTCATCATTGTTGTGAATGTACTATTTGCCGACAAAAAAGTAAATATTTCGCTTGAAGCTGCTAACATTATAAAAATTGTTTATTTATTTCAGATTGAATATAATTTGCGAATTCTGTTTCAGCACTTTTTGTAACCATCCCACCAGTCGCTTGATACGCTTTTTGCATATAGAATTTTCCCTCTACTTTTCCGGCTACGTTACCACCTCGTTTTTTAGTGATCCTAGAAAGAACGCTTTTATTGCTTAACTTCCCTTTGTATTTTCGTTTTTTATTGTTGTAGATATTATGGCCTGTTTCGACCATCGCACCATACCAACCTTGATGCCCTTCCTTAACTCTTGGACCAACATAAACTGTTGGGTTTTCGTTTTTTCCAGTTATAAAACCAATCGATTTTTGCAAATTACCTGGTTGAATTCTTTTTTTACGAATGGTATGTTCTTTTTTTGAAACTGGAGCCATTGTTTTTGCAGCTGCCAATGTTGGTGCCGCAATTTTTTCGAGTTTCGAAATCATTAATGATTTATATGTAACTCCAATTTTTGAAAGAGAATGAATTGCTTTTACAACCGTTTCTACTCCTTTGACTTCAATACTATTCATAATCTTTGACTAAAAGCTGTAAATGTGATTTTCGCCCCATTTCTTTTAGATGATACACTTCGAAACGTAATGCTCCATCAATAACTACAAGTGTATTGCTCTTTTGCTTAATTGCCGGATTCCATCGAACTGTATAGGTTCTGTTAATCAAATGACGGACTTTTCCGTCTACCGTTTCGCCACCGGAAACATCATTCATATAAGCAAAAACAGTTGTAATAACGCTATCTGTGTCCTCTTGTTCGCCTGTTGCATTTTGTGTTTTAACTAATTCAATCACTTGAATCTGTCTATCCATTTGGCCAATAAAAGGTGTTTTTTCTGCCATGACTAATATTTTCTATACGGCCGCAATAAATTCATTGAAGCTTGATTGTACCCTTGTTCGCGATCCTCACGACGTTCGTAAGAATCACTAACCAAAAGCAACATCGCTTGTTTGATTGGTGCCGGAACTTTATCTGATTGCCACCCTTGATCAATAGTAATCAAAACAGCATCATCTCGTTTATCTGTCAGTAAAATTGTTTTAAATTTTACATCAAAACATTCTATAAGCATTGATTTTTTAAAGGAATATTCCGTAGGATTTAAAAGAGTTAACTCCGTTCCTCCTGGTGCGTAATATTCAATTTTTTCAATAGTATCATTCGAGGATCCCTCATAAGTAATTGGCGTAGAAAACGCATCTAATTCAATAATGAATTTTCTACTTCCAATTGCCCTATTTATAAAATTTTCACAAACCAACTGCGCCGAATCGATATAAGATTCAATTAAATCATCCTCTTCAGTAAAATCATCCTCTAAACGAAGTTGTTTTTTAGCTTGCGCTAGTGTTACTGCACTAGCATCGGTTGTCGGGATTATAGTTGTATTTGTGATCATCTTTTTATTTTTCAGATATAGTTTTTGATTCTACTTTTACAACTACTAATTGTGCGTAACCCGCAGCAATTAATTCGTCAGCTTGTTTTTTTTCTACTTCTAATTCCTGCCCTTCTCTATTCGGAAATCCGAACGGAAACAAAGGAAGTAATGCTAGTATTTTTACCAATTTTGCCATATTTTTTTTATAAAAAATGAAACGAGCCGAAACCCGTTTCATTCATTAAAAATTTATGCAGTTAAGAAACTGTTGATTGCAAAGGCTTTTTTATTGGCCACTTGAATATCTGCTTCCATGTTTACCACTACTTTCAAACTTGCAGAAGAAGCCGCAGTTAACGGATCTACCACAAATTGAATTCCACCCCATTGTCCAATAAATAATTGGCTAAAATCACCAAAGATTAAATTGTGCAATTCAGGAACTGGGCTACTACCTGTTACGGCAGGAGTTGAAGGCACTAACGATGTCGCAACTGTTTTGTACCCATCAATCAAACCATTTTCAGCAAGGAATCCTGCCGCTGCGCTTGATTGTTTTGGAATGGTTTTTAATGCAGCCAATAATTTTGGCGAACATAAGTACCCACGATTAACATCAGAAGCATCGTTGCTATCTAACAAGCCTTGAAGCTCCACAATTTTAGCCCATGTTGCAGCACTTGAAGAAGTTTGTGCAGCGGCTAAAATTCCACTCATATTGATGATTCCCACCGGTTGCTTGTTAGCAGATAAACCGCTAATTGCAGCACTATTTAAAGCACGTGCAGCACCTTGTCCTAACATTGACATGATTTTTGATTGCACATCGATAGAAGATTGATTCAATAATCTGTTAGAGATCAATACTACAGCACCGGCTCTTTTTGGAGACAATTTAGGTCCTGCAACACCTGATTTTTGAGAACTGATTTCTTCAGTTTCATCAGCCCAGGTAAAGTTGAAGTTTTCCATTACTGGTAACGGAACAGCTCCGCCAGTCAATCCGGTAAACATTGTAGCACCTAATTCTTCCAAAAATAATTTTGGAATAAAAGATTCTACTAATCTTGGGGTTTGATCTACAATCAAAGCTCCACCATAAGCCCCAGAATCTTGTCCAGCAGTTTGTGCAGAAGCACGAACCATAGAGGCAGGAATATTCAAGGAATATTCAGATACATCTTTGTTTGCAGCACGCAATTCTTCGGCACCCATTTCGTTTATTTCGGCTTCTACGCCTGAAAATTTACCGGTTCCAGCCATACGAAGTGCAGCACCGATATTAAAACGCTCTTGCATTTTACGTTTTTCATTCACTTCACCATCTAATCCAGAAGGTGCTCCACCCGCTATTGAACGTTGGTTTGCTTCAAAATTTTCTTCGTCAGTGATTTGCAAGTTTAATCCATCGATTTCAACTTGTAACGCCCTGAAAGCAGTTGCTTCAGTTTCGTTTAGACTTTCATTTCTTGCTTGTGCGGCATTGCGCAATTCGGTTTGGGCTTGAATTTTCAAAGCTCTTTCCTGTTTTAATTCAGCACTTTTTTTCATTGCTATTGTAAATTAGAGTTAATTAATATTTGAGCTTCAAAGATGTCTAGCTCTTTTTCGTTTCCAACTTTCGCTGGGTTATCTTGTAATTTTGAAGCCGAACGGGAACATTCAGCCACTTCGGTATCTTCATACGCTGGATAGGTTACCGGCGAAACATCGTATAGTATTTTGAATTTTTTAATGGTTCGAATATCCATTTCAGTATCATTTTTTGCCCAAAGCCATTCTTCTTCGGCAATTTCGAAAGCGAAAGAAGATTGTGAAACATCGCCCGAAGCGATTGCATTTGCCAAATCCTCGGCATAAGAACGGTCCGGTGTTGTATAGCTGTACTTCAAGCCAACGGCATCAACCGACAAAGCCAAAGTACCTACTCCGTTTACGCAACGCGCCAGGATATAATTAGGATCATGGTTAAATAGGCAACGCACATCATTATTTAACACATCATCGAAAGCACCAGTAGCGATGCGTTCGGTAAATTTGTAATAACATCCGATTATTGCATCGGAATTAAATTTAGCGGCATAGCCTTCGATAATTGGAAAAACTTCGCCTTTATCTTCAGGATCTACCGGAACGGGTTTAGTTGCACGAACTTCGCTAGCAAAAAATCTACGTTCCGCTTTTTCGTTCATTGATTTGATATAATCTTTTGCCATTATGCAGGAGGATTAAGGTTATTTTTTAATTGATCTTCAGTAAAAGTGTTCACCGGAGTAAGGAATTCGTCTAGCATTGCTGGACCATCATTCATATTTTCTTTTCGACGCACTTCGTTACGGCTCCAAACTCCACTAAAAATCATTTTTGTATACCATTCAGCACGTGATTTTATGTCGGCACGAAGCAATACATCCATGTCACCCACTATAGTCGTTGTTTCACGCTCTTTTTGGGTTAACAGTTTTTTAGAATACTCTTGTTCAAAATTTGTTACGTGAGGTTGAATAGTATCGGAAACATGATCTAGTGTTTGCTGCTCGATTGTATTATGCGATGTTTGCGTCATCGACTTAATTTTGTGCGGCGCGATATTGAACCAACGGGCAATGTCTTCGGTATTGAATTTTGATTGCTCGATTATTTGCAATTCTTGTGGCGTGATCGTAATAGGTGAAAATTTCATTCCATCATCTAACACCGTAACTCTATCGGCTGACTTTTCGGCCATGGCATTTTTATAGCCAGTGATGATTTTTAGTTTTGCCTCCGGATTTACCTGTTTGTCTGTTTGAATAACGCCCTGGCGAACGCCTTTGTTTTCGTAATTTGTTGCAGAAAAATCTTGTACCGAAAGCGCCATATTCAACTGTTGGGCCGCATAGGTAATTACCGAAATACCAACTATACCATTGTGGGTGAAGTTCTTGAAGTGTAATACTTCAGAAGAAAGAAAGGGTTTTGCAAATCCCGAAATATAATATACCAGATCCCCATTAGCGATTTTAATATCGGTCACTAGATCCCAATGCACGTAAGTTGTTGACACCGGTTTTCCTACATTATCAAAATTGATGATGGATAAGGCATTGCCACGAAGGAGTAATGATGTCACCATCATTTTTCGTTCGATAAATGAGGTCATAAACTTATTAGGCTCTCGGGAAACTAAAATATTTGCTGGATGTTTGTCTAAAATGGTCCGTTTATCGTTTATTTTTTGATAAACATTGAAAGGGATTTTAGCAATATCATTCGAAATCTGATCTACGGCGTTATACACTGCCGAAAGCTTTAACGAAGTACGATAATTTACTGCACTGGCATTTAAGCCAATAGGAGAAAGTAAGGAAAAAAACTCATTAAAATAGCTTTGACCCGCGCCAGTACCAGCACTTCTTTTAGAAATGGGCGCGAACATTGTAGCAAAAGCAGCTTCTAACGACATGGTTTTTTAATTTACCCTGTAAAATTAGATAGCTGCTAAAGTTTTATTACGGTAGAAAGTTCCGTTTTTATAAAATTATAATAATTTAATCCATTGGTTTTTTTTTATTCAAATTATAAACATGATTTATTTTATGTAAATAGGTCTTGTACGTCATGTAAAAACCATTCGGCACATTGAGATGATAGGCTAGCGTAACATTTCCTTTTGTTTTTTGCAAAGCAAGCTCAATCAATCTTTTTTCGTGATAGGCTAGGTTTAAGGTTTCGGTATTCATTTTTTTATTAGGTGTTGGGTGTTAAGGGTTAGGTGTTAGGTGTTGGGTGTTGGGTGTTAGTTTTTTATTTGAAAATTAAGGTTATTAAAAGTAATCCTACTACGGCACCACAACCTGCACCGGAGGCGTAGATTAATTTTTGGGCTGTTGTAGAGATAGCTACTTTCGATACATTGAATGCCCAAAGTAAAGATATTAAAAAAGAAACGATAAATACTCCAGGGACGATTCCTTTTGCAATTAACATTGTATTTACGGCGACTAAGCCGATTTGAAAGAAGGACTGTAAAAATATTTTCATAGGTTTATTGTTTGTAATACCATTCATTGTTTTGTTTTTCGAAGGTATATTTTAGTTTTCCTACTGCCACGGTGACGGTTTCGGGTGGGTAATTTTTAGGATTTGGCAATAGTTTTATTGCTTTGGCTAGGTTATCGGATTTTAATTTTTCTTGCATAGTTGTTATTTTGCCACTAAGGCGAGAAGGCACAAAGTTTTTTTTATTTTAATAATTCAGGGTTTTCGTAGATATTTCCAACTACTTCAAGTACTTCAAAATCTTCAAATAATTTACTCATATCATCAAAATTAGTATAATTAAAATCATGCTGTAAAACTTTATATTGACCATTTATAAAATGAACTATTCCATACCACCAAAAACCATTTTCTTCTAAAATCAAATCTTCAAGCCACTCTTTTATAATATCGCCTTCGTAAATCTCAATACCATTTTTATCTTTTAATCCTGTGAATTGCATTGGAATTAAATCTGATTCTCCTGTAAAGTCATCAATACGCAGTGGTGAAATTTGATCCCAATTAATAATTTCTAATTCTTCTTTATCCCACCATCTAAATTTTATTTCTCGTTTCATTTTTTATTTTATTTGGGATTTTATGTAGAAAAATCCGGTTAGTAATTCGATTAGGATTAGTAAAATAGTTAGGGTATATCGTATTGGATTTTTATTGATCCAGGAGATGTCAAATAGCCAGCTCGTAAGATATGCGATTAAGAATATTACTAAAATGCTAAGTAGTATTTTCATTTTTTAGTTTTTAATAGGTTTTTTGTAGCATTGCGAAACGTATCATAGCAACTGTACCGATAACTGCCAAAGAGCTCATTGTATTCGTCATTTACTTTGTTGAAGGCATCATTGTTTGTTTTTTCGTTTTTCAAATACTTAAAATAGGTATCATAAAATCCTTTTTGCGTAGCCAGCGCTTTCATGGCTTCATTTTCTTTTTCTAGTTTTTCGATGTGAATTCTTAAAGCATTTTCTTCGTGTTGATTCATGGGTTATTTAGGTTTTAAGGGTTAACAGGTGAATTCCGCATCGTCTCGGTTGTAATAGGATTCGTTAGTTTCATCAGGTGTGGACATGGAACCTCCGAGGGCATTAATTAAAGCGATGATTCCATCGACACGGCGGCCATTTGCCCCGGAACGGCCTTTGTGTACTTTTATATTTTCGTTGGCATCGCGATAAATCACACAGGAAGCGAGCATCCAGGCGACAGCAGGATTTCCGTCGTGTTTTATCTTGCCGGAGTAAACCAGTTTTTCGAATTCTTTTGTGGGTGCTGAAATTGTGCCTATTGCTTGTGAAAATTCGGAAACGTTTAAGCCTTTTTCTTGTAAGCCCTGAATTAATTGGGTAGCATTGTAGCGATCGTATTCGAGGCGAATCACTTTATGAAGGTGATAGGTCCTATTTATGGTTTCTTCGATGATGTCGTAGTCAATCACGTTACCAGGTGTGGCTATGATATATCCCATATCTGCCCAATATTGATAGGGAACTCGGTCCTCTTTAGAGCGTTTTATGATGGTGTCTTTTGGACAAAAGAGATAAAACTTTGCGAAGCGGTCGCCAGCCTCATCAGGTTCAGACAAAATTACGTAAGCACTTAAATCGGTTGTAGTGGATAAATCCAGTCCGGCATAAGAGCCGTTTTTTATAAATTTTTCTAATGGTAGATCATTAACTTTTCCTTGCATCCAGATTTCGTTATAAATCCAGTCGAATTCCTGATCGACCCACATGTTTAGATTTTTGGTTTTGAAGTTTCGAATTTTGGACGGCTGGTTTAACGCTTTGATGAATTCTTTTTCAATGGCGTCAATATCTAGTCCGTTACCGAGTAGCGGATTTGCTTTTTGCCATAAATCTGCATTTTCCCATGATTGTTCCGTGGCCAAATCCTCCTGGTCGATGTCATGGATCATTATCCAAAGATGGTCGTCGATATTGCGACCTTCGAGAACTTCGATAACGGAATCCTCATAGCGTTTGCAGGCGGATTGCACATTAGCCCCAGCCGTAGTGATGTGATAAATCAAGGCTTGGGTGCGCTGTACGGTTGATGATTCTAGGTTTTCTTTTACGGTATCATCTTTGTGAGCGTGGTATTCGTCGATGATTCCTACATGACAATTGATACCATCTTGGGTTTTTGAATCGCCACCTAAAGCTCTCATTTTTGCGCCGGTAGGCTTAAAACCAATGATACGCTGCATCGTGAAAAACCCCATTTTGCGAAGTGCAGGATTTGCAACCGGACTTTCGATAAACATTTTTGCCTGTTCCCAGCACAAACGCGCTTGTTCTTCTTTAGTGGCACCAACGTAAATTTCAGCTTCCATTTCGAGATCGAAGCTCATTGCGTAGAGTGCCATTCCCGCCATTTCGGCTGTTTTTCCGTTTTTCTTGGCTCGTTTGTCGTAAACGGTGTTGATACGGCGGAATCCGTTGCTGGATTTAATCCAACCAAATACATTATACATCGTAAATTGTTGAAAAGGCGATAAAATGAAGGGTTTTCCGGCTAGTTTTCCTTTGGTATGATTGAGAAAAGTAGGGAAGAAATTTACGGCTTGCATCCCTTTTTTGTGGTCGATGTGATAGCCATCCTGGTCTGCTGTTTCTATCCAGGTGAAGAAACGCTCTACGGCTTGTTTTATTCGTTTTCCGGTGATTATTTTACCGGAACGCACGTCATTTGCGTATTGAAAAGGAATGGAATCAAGTTGCTGCGGGGTTATTTGCATTTTGAGGATAAATATTGATTTATGACTGTATTTATTTGACTTATGGGCCGATTGAACTCGGTTGCTATTTCCGGTACTGAATTGAGTTTACTGAATCGCCAACGGTGTATAATTTTATCTTTTATATCTTGTGGGATTTCGGGATATTTCCTGGCATTATTTCTTATTTTTTTATCCATTTTTTTAAAATTCTGTACTGTTTTTTCGGTTCAAATAACTCATATATGCGCTAGTTTGTTTTAAAATACTATTGCAATTTTATTGCGTGAAAAACGAAAACGAAAAGCGGTTTATAAAATCTATCGGCGAAAAACTACTAATGAAACGGTTGTCTAAAAACCTTTCGCAGGTGATGCTTTCTTATGATGCTAATATTCCCGTGAGCCAAATAGGGCGCATTGAACGTGGGGAAATCAACACTACTCTAGGAACTTTATA
>Ga0114958_10003011_pt1 | contig 12267 bp, 11 predicted proteins | sample C_130208_EF_Meta_FD_89577 | JGI IMG/M metagenome (GOLD analysis project Ga0114958, IMG submission 89577) | Freshwater microbial communities from Lake Croche, Canada to study carbon cycling - C_130208_EF_MetaG | ecosystem: Environmental > Aquatic > Freshwater > Lake | place: Lake Croche, Canada... | reverse complement strand
TGGATTGAAAATATTTATTTATATTGCAAGATTAAACCTAACTCATTACTAATTAATGTCTTTCAATAATTCTGGAAAAAATATTCTTGTAGCGCCATTAAATTGGGGTTTAGGTCACGCAACTCGGTGTATTCCTATAATTCGAGAATTGAAAAAAAATGGATATAATCCAATTATTGCTTCTGATGGTATTGCTTTGGATTTATTATCTAAAGAGTTTCCTGACATAATTTGTTTAGAATTACCTTCGCAGAACATTAAATATTCAAAAAAAAACGCTTGTTTAAAATTGAACATAATTAAAAATAGCCCTAGAATTATAAAAACTTTCTTCTCTGAAAAAAAATTAGTACAAAAATGGGTTTCGGAATATAATCTTGTTGGAATTATTTCAGATAATAGATTAGGAGTACGAAATAAAAAAATTAAATCGGTTTACATCACCCACCAACTTAATATTTTGTCTGGTAATACGACATGGATTTCGAGCAAAATTCATCAGTTTTTTATTAGAAAATTTGATGAATGTTGGATTCCCGATTTTAAAAACTTCCCTAATTTTTCTGGATTTTTAGGGCATGTAAATAAAGTCAAATCAAAAAAAATTAACCTAAAATATATTGGAATTTTGAGTAGGTTTGAAAAACAAAATATTCCAATAATATATGATTTAATGGTGGTGCTTTCTGGACCTGAACCACAACGTAGCCTTTTAGAAGTAAAATTAATTACAGAATTGAAAAATTACACAGGAAATGTAGTTTTTATAAAAGGAATTATAGAAGCACATCAAACTCAAGAGCAAGTTGGCAATATCATTTTTTATAATTTCATGCAAAGCAATCAATTAGAAAAAACCCTCAACGAAAGTAAGTTAGTGGTTTGTCGCTCAGGATATTCTACAATTATGGACTTAGCAAAATTAGAGAAAAAAGCTTTTTTTATTCCAACTCCAGGTCAATTTGAGCAAGAATATTTGGCAAAAAAATTTAAACAAAATGGCTTAATACCCTATAAAAAGCAAGATTATTTTACAAAAAATGATCTTAATGAAGGAATACTATACAAAGGATTTTCCAATTTTAATTCCAAAATCATTTGGGAAGATTTATTCCGTTTTTTCTAAGGTGAATGAAAATTCTGAACCTTTTCCGAATTCACTTTCAACATAAATTTTCTCATTGTGACCTTCAATAATGTGTTTTACAATTGAAAGTCCAAGTCCGGAGCCCCCTTCACTTCGAGCACCGCTTTTATCAACTCGAAAAAAACGTTCAAAAAGTCTTGAAATAAATTGTTTTTCTATCCCTTCACCGTTATCGCGAACTCGTACTATTATTTTATTTTGGACTAAATCGTCAATGGAAACTTCGGTGGTTCCGTTTTCTTTTCCGTATTTTATGGAATTCACAATTAAATTAGTCAACACCTGCTGAATTTTTTCTTGATCAGCAAAAACAGAAATGGCTTTGTTATATTTGCGATCAAACATTAAGATAATATTTTTTTTATCAGCTTGCATTTCCAACAAATCAAAAATATTCTGAATTAATTCTATAATGTTAAATTCTGAAAATTCTAAATTCAATTCGCCCATTTCGAGTTTGGCAATCATATCTAAATCTTCTACAATATATATGAGACGTTCGACACCTTTTTCAGCACGTTCGAGATATTTTTTTCGCATTTCCTTATCTTTCATTGCTCCATCTAATAATGTAGAAAGATATCCTTGTACTGTGAAAAGGGGCGTTTTTAATTCATGTGAAACATTTCCCATAAATTCACGACGGTATTCTTCACGAACTTTAAGATTTTCAATTTCAACTTTTTTATCGGTAGCAAACTTTTTAACTTCTTGAGTTAATGTTGCCATATCAGTAGTAATGGATTGTGAACGAAGTGTTGAAGAATCTAATAAAGAAACATCGTCATAAATCTTTTTAACCCTTCTATAAATAAAATGTTCCACTCGATATTGAAGCACAAAAAAGGAAAATATATAAATTGGAAGTGAAAAATAAGCTATAAATTGAAATGAAATGGATAAATAGGAATACAATAAAAGTGATACTAATCCTGCCGAGAAAAGAGTTATATAAAAGGAGGATACTAAAGCAAAACGATACGATTTTTTAAACTTAATTGACATCTGATATTTCTAAAATTCTTTAGCAAATTTACAACAAACTATACCTCAAATTTATATCCAACGCCTTTTATGGTTTTGAAAAATTCTTCGCCAATTTTTTCACGTAATTTTCTAATATGAACATCTATGGTGCGACCTCCGACGATCACTTCATTTCCCCAAACTTTATCGAGAATTTCTTCTCTTTTATATACTTTTCCAGGTTTGGATGCTAACAAATAAAACAATTCAAATTCCTTTCTTGGAAGTACAATTTCTCTACCATTCATTACTATTTTGTATTCTTCACGATTGATTTCTATACCGCCAACATTTAAATTTTCACTTGGTGCGGTCTCATCTTTAAGTCTTCTTAATAACGCCTTTACTTTACTAACCAATAATTTAGGTTTTATTGGTTTTGAAATATAATCATCAGCTCCAGCGTCAAACCCTGCTACTTGAGAGTAATCTTCGCTTCTTGCTGTTAAGAACGTTATGATTACGTTACTAAGTTCTGGTATTTTTCTGATGTTTTCACAAGCTTCCATTCCGTCCATTTCTGGCATCATTACATCCATTATTATTAGGTGCGGGCGTTCTCTTTTAGCAACAGATATAGCTTCTTTACCATTAGAAGCTGTTACAATTTTAAACCCTTCTTGAGATAAATTATACCCTACAATTTCAAGTATATCTTGCTCATCGTCAACTAGTAAAATTTTAATATCTTTTTTCTTCATAATGCAAAAATGTTTCAATTTTCGATTGTAAATATAGCATTTTATATAGTATTAATTTACATTAATATATAGTTAACAGTAATTTAATCTATAGTTATATCTATTAACATTGTAATAATAAATGTTAAAAAAAATAAAAAAAATGTAATTTGGTAATGTAATTAAAAAAAAATTGTAATTTTGCTTTTATATAATTTAACTAATGGTTAAAAATTACTTTTATATTATTCTATTTTTCCTATGTCTTAGCTCCACTAGTTCTTTAGCTCAAGACTGGAAACCATCTTCAAAAGTGCAAGAAAACACTATTGAAGGGTTGAGTGTATATCCAAATCCCGCATCAGGAGATAGAATATATATTACCTCTAAATCTAATAACGATAAAGAGATTAACATATTTGATGTACTTGGTAAAAAAGTACTTCAAACTATTTTGACTTCAAAAGAACTTAATATTAGCTCCCTAACTTCAGGAGTTTATATCATTCAGATCAAGGAAGACGATGTTGTTGCTACTAGAAAACTTATAGTAAAGTAACAATAAGTAATTCACAATTAACTATTTTTTTACACACATAATTTTTAGTTATAAAAATTGTAACTATATTTGTAGGCAATTTTATTTATAAAAAATTATGAAAAAACTTTACACTTTATTGTTATTAGTTATTGTGTCTGTTTCAGCACAATCACAAGTTGTTATTAGTCAAGTATATGGTGGTGGCGGAAATGCAAGTGCTACATATACAAATGATTTTGTTGAATTATTCAACAAGGGAGCAGCAGATGTAGATATTTCGGGATATTCAGTTCAATACGCAGCTGCAAGTGCATCGCCAACATGGGCAGTATGTGCAATTCCGGCTGGAACAACTATAGCTTCAGGAAAATATTTTTTAATAAAACTAGCTGGTAGTGCTGTGGGTATAGCTTTACCTTCAACTGATTTAGACGCTTCAACAGGTACATCTCCTATTAATCTTTCAGCAACGAAAGGTCACGTTGCTTTAGTTAACAATTCTACAGCTTTAGTTGGTGCTCTTGTTACAACAGGATATGTTGATTTAATAGGCTACGGAACAGCTACTTCATTTGAAACAGCTGCATTTCCTACTACTGGAACTAACAATACACTTTCATTCCAAAGAGGGAACAATGGATGTACCGATACAAACAATAATTCAACAGATTTTGCTCTAGGATCTGTTAATCCAAGAAATTCTTCAACTGCATCATACAGCTGTACTGCACCAAGTATTTCAATTGCATCACCAGTAAACAACACTTTATTTTCACCTGAAACAACTAGTGTTAGTGTTAGTATAAACGTTAATAATTTTGTTGTAGCTAATGGAACAGGCGATGGTCATATTCATTATACCATTAATGGAGGTGCTACTGTTATGAAATATGATACTACTCCAATAGCAATACCTACTACTCCAGGAACAACGTATACTGTTTTTATGCAGTTGGTAAACAATTCACATGCACCATTATCACCAGTTGCTAGTGCAACTCTAACTTTTACTGTTGCTAGCTATACTACTGTTGCCAATTTAGCTGCTTTAAGAGCTGATGTAGTTGCTAACGGAGCAAATAAATATTACCAACTTGGTTCAGCTCCAATAATTACTTATGCTAGAACTGCAAGAAACCAAAAATATGTTCAAGATACTACTGGTGGCGTATTAATTGATGATTTAGTGGGTTCAATTACAACAACCTTTGCTGCTGGAGATTCTATGACAGGATTAAAAGGGCAAGCGGTATTATATAATTCATTATTAGAATTTGTTCCTTCAGGAAATGCTTCAGTTGGTACTTCAGGAAATATTATTACACCTCAATTGGTGACAATTGCAGATTTGAATTCTTCAGTTACAGCTGCCACTTACGAAAGTGAATTAGTTCAAATTAACAACGTAACATTTGATCTAACAGTCCCAGCTTTTGCAACAACAACTGCGAATATGAATATTACAAACGGTGCTGATACATTAGTTTTTAGAAGTTTATTCACTGAAGCTAATTATATGGGAACTAATAAACCTACTGCTGCTACAAACATAATTGCATTGGTAGGAAGAGCAGCTAATGTTGCTCAAGTTGTTTCAAGAAACTTAGCCGATTTAAATGCTCCATTATTAACAAGTAATTCATTTAATTCAATCAATGGCTTATCAGTTTATCCAAACCCAGTTAAAAACGGAGTTTTCTACATAAACACTGATGCTAATGCTGAGAGAATCGTTACCGTTTTTGATGTTTTAGGAAAACAAGTATTCAATACTAAAACTTCCGATAATGCTATCAATGCTTCAAGCTTAACTGCTGGTGTTTATATGGTACAAATTTCAGAAGAAGGTAAAACAGCTACAAGAAAATTAGTTATTGAATAATCAATTTTAAAATAAATTCTGAAGCTCCAATTCACGTTGGAGCTTTTTTATTTTCATTACTTTTGTACAAATTATTTTCATTGATTACGTCACAAGATATATTCACCATTTCCAATCAAAAGCAATTTGAAAAAATAGCTTTAAAAGTTTTTCGTTTTCAATACGAGAACAATCAAGTATATCGTGAGTTTTGTGAATTATTGAAAATTGAAAAAGGAAACGTAAAATCATTACAACAGATTCCGTTTTTGCCTATTCAATTTTTTAAAAGTCATGATGTTGTTTCCAATTCGGATACAATTCTAGAAATTTTTACCAGTAGCGGTACAACCGGAATGATTATGAGTAAACATTTAATTACGGATGTTACTTTATATGAAGAAAGTTACCGCAATGCGTTTTCAGAATTTTATGGAAACATTGAAGATTATACTGTTTTGGCTTTACTTCCTTCCTATTTAGAGCGTTCCGGATCGTCTTTGATTTATATGATAAAAGACTTAATTGAACTTTCTAACAATGAAAACAGTGGTTTTTATTTGCATAATTATGATGAATTAATATCAAAATTAATTGCATTGGACGAATCGGGTCAAAATATTATTTTAATTGGAGTTACGTATGCTTTGTTGGATTTAATTGAGAAACAAAAATTCCAATTAAAAAACACAATAATCATGGAAACTGGTGGCATGAAAGGCAAACGAAAAGAGATAATACGAGAAGAATTACATGAAATACTATGTAATGGATTTGGAGTTTCAGCCATTCATTCGGAATATGGAATGACCGAATTATTATCGCAAGCTTATTCGTTTGGAAACGGAATTTTTGAATGCCCGAATTGGATGACTATTTTAATACGAGATACAGAAGATGCATTAACTTATGTTGAAACTGGCAAAACGGGTGGTATTAATGTTATTGATTTGGCTAACATCAATTCGTGTTCGTTTATTGCTACTCAAGACTTAGGTAAAAAATACCCCAATAATTCATTTGAAATTTTAGGTCGGTTTGATAATTCCGATATTCGAGGGTGTAATTTAATGATGTATTAAAAAAGGAACTGATTATCTCAACTCAATCAATTTATACAACTTGTATTAAATAATAATTTTTCTTCCCTTTTTGCAACACCAAGAACTTGCCCTTAATTAAATCCTTTTCGGTAATTACATAATCTTCTGCTACTTTTTCTTTGTTTAAAGAAACTGCATTCTGATTCAATTCCCGACGTGCATCACTGTTAGAAGCTAGAAAATTGGTCTTCGCAGCTAGCGCTGCAATCATGTCCAATCCTGAAACAATTTCGTCTTTAGAAATTACTGCATTTGGAACACCGTCAAAAACTTCTACAAAAGTAACATCGTCCAATTTGGACAAATCATCCATTGTTGGACTAAAGAACGCATTCGAAGCAAAAATTGCTTTTTCTAATTCTTCTTTTCCATGAACAAAAACAGTCACTTCTTTTGCCAAACGCTTTTGCAACACACGCAAATGAGGTGCCTCGTGGTGCTCCAAAATTAAAGAATCAATAGTGCTTTTATCTAAAAAAGTGAAAATCTTAATATATTTTTCAGCATCAACATCGGTGGTATTTACCCAAAACTGATAAAACTTATAAACCGACGTTTTATCGGATGTCAACCAAACGTTTCCTCCCTCGGATTTACCAAATTTAGAACCATCTGCTTTTGTAATTAGCGGACAAGTTAATGCAAAAGCTTTTGAGCCTTCGCCATTCATTCTGCGAACTAATTCTGTTCCTGTTGTGATATTTCCCCATTGATCAGAACCGCCCATTTGCAACAAACAATTATACGTTTTATACAAATGATGAAAATCATAACCTTGAATCAATTGGTAAGTAAATTCCGTAAAACTCATTCCCTCTCCTTCAGCAGAAAGACGTTTTTTTACTGAATCTTTCGCCATCATATAATTTACCGTAATGCGTTTACCCACGTCACGAGCAAAATTAATAAACGAAAAATCTTTCATCCAATCATAGTTGTTTACTAAAATGGGAGCATTAATTGCAGTAGAATTGAAATCTAGAAATCGAGATAACACTAATTTAATTCCAGCAACATTTTTTTCTAATGTAGCTTCGTCTAAAAGATTTCTTTCGTCTGATTTTCCAGATGGATCGCCAATCATTCCTGTAGCACCTCCCACCAAAGCAATAGGTTTGTGTCCGAATTGTTCCAAATGAACCAATAAAATTATCGGCACCAAACTTCCAATATGTAAGGAATCACTGGTTGGGTCAAACCCAATGTAAGTCGTTGTCGTTTCTTTTAAAAGTTGCTCTTCGGTTCCGGGCATGCTATCATGAACCAATCCCCGCCATTGCAATTCTTCCACTAAATTCTTCATTGTAAAGCTATAATTTAGGCAAATATAAGATAATTCAATAGTTGTTTAAAACAAATTACTAAGGTTTGAAGCATTACTAGTTTCTTTTTTTATTCATGCCTTTGTGAAATTAGAGAAAAAATGTAAATACTCAATGTAAAATAAATTACTTAATTTAGCCAAACTAAAAAATCACTATGCTATTTTTATACAATATAGTTCTAATTTTCGCCTCCCAAGTCGTTGAAATATTAGCGCTTTTCAGTAAAAAAATGAAACTTTTTGTTGACGGAAGAAAAGAAGTTTTTTCCATCTTGCAAAGCAACATTCATCCAAAAGACAAATCAATTTGGTTTCACGCAGCATCATTGGGAGAATATGAACAAGGGTTGCCTGTAATTGAAAAAATTAAAATTCAATATCCAAATCATAAAATTGTCTTGACATTTTTTTCGCCTTCGGGTTATGAAGTTCGAAAAAGTAACTCTATTGCTGATGTTACAATATATCTCCCGTTAGACACCAAATCAAACGCAAAAAAATTCATAAAAGCACTTCATCCCGAAATGGTCTTCTTCATCAAATATGAATATTGGCCAAATTATTTGAATGAATTGAAAAAACTAAAAATAAAAACTTATTTAATATCGGGAATTTTTAGAAAAAAACAAGCTTTTTTTAAATGGTATGGTGGGTTTTACAGAAACGCACTTAGAACTTTCAATTACTTTTTTGTTCAAAACGATAGTTCAAAAAAGTTATTGAATAGTATAGGTTTTAAAAATGTAAAAATTTCAGGCGACACCCGATTTGATAGAGTAGTTTCCATTTTAGAAAGAGACAATACTTTGGATTTTATAGAACAATTTAAAGATTACAAAACCACAATCGTAATAGGAAGTTCCTGGCCAAAAGATGAAAATATATTACTCAATTTCATTAATAATGCATCTTTAGATTTGAAATTTATTATTGCACCACATAATATCCATAAATCAGAAATTGTTACTCTTCAATCATTAATCAAAAAAAAAACTGTTTTGTTTTCTGAAAAAGAAAAGCACAATCTTGCCGACTTTCAAGTTTTCATCATCGACACCATAGGAATTTTAACGAAAATTTATTCCTATGCCGATATTGCATATGTAGGTGGCGGATTCGGTAATCCGGGTGTGCACAACATTTTGGAACCAGCAACTTTTGGTGTCCCTATTGTTGTTGGTCCGAATTATTCCCATTTTGCTGAAGCAACAGCTTTAGTGCATCAAGGAGGATGTAGTTCTATTTCAAATCAAAATGAATTAAATGATGTTTTTAATTTACTACTAAACTACGAAGACGAACGACATGAAAAAGGGCACATTTGCGCTACTTTTGTTCAAATGAATAAAGGCGCGACCGATGTTATTCTAAAAGATATTTTTGAAAATCAATAAAATTAAGCAAAACCAAATACCATGAAATTTTTAAAATTAGCACTACTTCTATTTGTTATTCAAACTCAAGCCCAACAAGGCGGCATGTGGATTCCATCGTTATTAAAAGGAATGAATGAAACCGAAATGAAAAACTTGGGAATGAAAATTTCTACCGAAGATATTTATTCGGTAAATCAATCCAGTTTAAAAGATGCTGTTCCGCAATTTGATGGGGGTTGTACAGCCGAAGTCATTTCAGATAAAGGATTGATTTTAACCAATCACCACTGCGGATTTGATGCCATTCAAAACCATTCAACAGTAGAACACGATTACCTTCGCGATGGTTTTTGGGCTTACAAAATGGAAGATGAATTGACTAATCCAAATATGGTGGTAATGTTTGTAGTTCGTATTGAAGATGTTACGACTAAAGTTTTGGAAGGTGTTGCAACACTTTCAAACGAGGCAGATAAACAAAAGAAAATTCAGGAGAATATTTCTGCATTAAGCAATTCGATACCAAAAGAAACTTGGCAAGAAAACAAAATAAAAACATTTTACGACGGAAATCAATATTTGTTATTTGTAACCGAAACCTTCAAAGACATTCGTTTTGTGGGCGCGCCACCAAGTTCGATCGGAAAATTTGGTTCAGATACCGATAATTGGGTTTGGCCTCGTCACACAGGAGATTTTTCTTTGTTCCGAATTTATGCCGACAAAAACAACCATCCTGCAACTTATTCAACTGAAAATGTTCCTTATAAACCAAAGAAATTTTTTCCAATTTCAATTGAGGGTTTAAAAGAAAATGATTTTACAATGGTAATGGGATATCCAGGTAGAACTTCTGAATATTTGCCCTCAATTGCTGTTGATCAATTGGTAAGTACATTAAACCCTGCAAAAATTGAAGTTCGCGATGCTGCTTTAAAAGTTCAAGACCGATTTATGCGAAAGGATCAAGCCATCAAAATTCAATACGCTTCTAAATATGCTAGCGTTGCCAATTATTGGAAAAAATGGATGGGCGAAACCAAAGGTTTAAAAAAAGCGAATGCGGTTGCAGCGAAACAAAAATTTGAAGCCGATTTTCAACTTAAAGTAATCAAAGCAGGAAAACAAGCTGAATACGGCAATTTACTTTCCGATTTTGAAAAAAATTATACCGAAATTAAAGATTATGCTTTGGCTAAAGATTATTTTACAGAGGTTGTTTTAAGAAATACCGAATTGCTTTCCTTGGGATATAAATTGTATCAACTGGAACAAATTTTAAATACCAAAGGAGAACAATCATTTAACGATAGAAAAAATACGATTTCTAAAGGGATTGACGATTTTTATAAAGATTACAATGTAGAAGTAGATAAAAATGTATTTGAACAATTAATTTATTTGTATGCCACAAAATCGCCAAAGCATTTTTTACCTGATACGTTAGATGCAATTGAAGTCTCGAAACTTAGCGCAACTATTTATTCGAGTTCAAAGTTAACTTCACTTGAAAATTTAAGATCTTTATTAGAAGGCGATTCTAAAACTGTTATTGAAAAATTGAATGCTGACCAAGGATATCAATTAGTTAAATCAATGGCTGATGCCTATTCAAAAAATGTAGCCCCAAAATATGACGAACTGAATTTGAAAAACATAACACTGCAAAGAACCTATATGAAAGCAATATTGGAATTGAGTCCGAAATCTGCACGAATTTTTCCAGATGCCAATAGTACTTTACGAGTAACTTATGGAAAAGTGAAAGGCTATAAGCCTAATGATGGTGTTTATTATGACCCGTTTACAACGTTGGATGGTGTAATGGAAAAATACGTACCGGGTGATTATGAATTTGATGTGCCCAAAAAACTAATCGATTTATACCACGATAAAGATTATGGTGTGTATGGTATAAAAGGTAAAATGCCTGTCTGTTTTATTGCAACCAACCACACAACTGGAGGAAATTCTGGAAGTCCAGCTCTAGATGCAAAAGGAAACCTAATTGGGTTGAATTTTGATAGAGTTTGGGAAGGAACCATGAGTGATGTTTATTACTCACCAGACATTTGTAGAAACATTATGGTGGACGCGCGCTATGTTTTATTTATCATTGATAAGTTTGCAGGAGCACAAAACATCATTAATGAACTGAAAATCATACAACCAACTAATAAAAAATAAATTTAACAAAATTTTAAGTTTGGCACGAAATTTGTAAATAAGATTAACGGAATTCAAAGAGAAAATTTAAAAAAGTTTAACGAATAGTTTTTCCGATTAAAAAAAATTATATCTTTGCTCCGAATTAATAATTAACCTTTTATATTAAATTAAGATGAAAAAAGTATTTTTAAGTTTAGCTGTTATCGCTGCATTAACTGTAGTATCTTGTAAACAATCAGAAAACACTGAAGCTCCTGCTGCTGCTGACACAACTGCTGTTGACACAACTGCTGCTCCTGCTGCTGATACAACTGCTGCTCCTGCTGCTGACACAACTAAAGCTGCTGAAGCTGCTGCTCCTGCTGCTGCTCCTGCTGCCGCACCAGCTGCACCTGCAAAAAAATAATTAGAACTTGTTTCTAATTTAAATTAAAGCCTCGCAATGCGAGGCTTTTTTTGTAGATTACATTTTTTTATTGAAAAACATCTTCTGCAAATGGAAACACAATTTGATCTAAAGAAAAATCCAATACTTCAGACTTAACTATTGTTCGCATAATTTCATCAATACCTTTTTCCATCAAAAATTGTGTAGTATATTTTCTACTTACTGCAATTTCTTTTTCGTTTAAGATTATTTTAAAATACAATTTTCCGTTTTTAGATTTGAACTTCATGAAGAATAATGCCGATACTGATTTCCTCAAAAACGCAATATCTTCTTCGCATTCAAATGGCATTTCAAAATAGTTACTTATAAAAATTGGCTTCCCCTTTCGAGAAGCAAATTCGTATTGGTAATACCCATTAAGCCGTTTAGTAATAACGAAAGTTCCCATATTTAATCCAAACACAAGGTTTTTTAAAACAAAAAAACTCCAAACATAAGTTTGAAGCTTTTAGTACTCCAAACACTGTTAATGTCGAACCAATTCTTGGATGACATGAAGCTCTTGCATGATGCGAAAGTACTACTTAATAATAAAACAAAACTAGAAAATACTTATTCTTAATAATTCATAAGTATTTTTGTAATATTG
>Ga0114958_10003010_pt1 | contig 12270 bp, 11 predicted proteins | sample C_130208_EF_Meta_FD_89577 | JGI IMG/M metagenome (GOLD analysis project Ga0114958, IMG submission 89577) | Freshwater microbial communities from Lake Croche, Canada to study carbon cycling - C_130208_EF_MetaG | ecosystem: Environmental > Aquatic > Freshwater > Lake | place: Lake Croche, Canada... | reverse complement strand
CGGGCTTCGTCCAAGTCACGCTGCAGCAAAGCGAACTTGGCCATCAAGGGTTGCAAATTGGCTGTGGGCTCATCGAACAGCACAATGCCCAGCGCGCCAATCACCTCGCCCGCCGCGTCTTTCAAGGGAAAGCGGCTGACCACAAAGGTGCCGGCTTTGTTGGTCAGCAAATCCACAAAAATCGGCTTACCCGATTCGATCACTTTGTCCATTTGGGTGTTTTGCACCACAGACGACACGGTATGACCTACGAATTCGTCTTCGCTGTGAAACCCCAGCGCGGGCAGATAGCGCCGGTACTGGTCGTTGATCCAAACCACACGGCCTGACTTGTCAACGAGCAGCATGCCCTCGCTGGCACTGGCAAAGGCATCGAACAGCGACTGCGCGGCAAGCAGCAAGATGCTCTCGACGTCGGTCGGCAAAGCCAATGACAAGGCCTTGAGGGTTGGGGGCATGAGATTTCCTGTGCAGTGAGAATCCCATTTCCCACGATTTGAATCTATCTCAATCAGAATGTGTATTTCACGCCTGCAACCAGGCCCGAAGCGCCCAACCGAGTGTTATTGAACATGTAAGAGGAGCAACCTTTATCGGCATTGGTCGTGACGGCCATCAAGCTTGTACTCAAACCGTTACCAAGGTCTTTACCCAATGTCATTGAAGCATCGTTGTAGCTGCAAATCGGGGTGTTATTGATCTTTTGACGACCCACGTGCGGTGTCAATGAGTAGCCCGCTCCCAAATCCAAAGCAGCGCTCAAGTCAAGGTAGTAGCTGTTCTTGCTGTTCGTAGTGCCGAAAATATCGGAGATAGCGTGGGAGTATTTAGCGGTGAACAGTCCGTAAGTGACTGCACCATAAACCTCATTGGTGTTGGCATCGACATTGCCATTTACTTTGCCATAGCTGTTGCCTTGGTACTGGTAGCGCAGGAAACCCACGTCGTAAGCCACATCACCTGCGGCACCTTTGTAACCGCCATACAGATCGATTTCAACGTTGCCGTCTTTGGCACCCGCATCCTGGATCCACTTGATGGAAGAGCCCCAAGCACCGACATAGAAACCGCTCTTGTCGTTGTAATCAAAGCCGCCTTGCAATGCGGCTTGTTTGCGGCTTTGCGAAATACCGCGGTAACGGTAGTCGGTGACTGAGCCAACGTTAAACGCCAAGCTGCTTTCAGGCTCAGCGGGAGCAGCTGGTGTAGACGTTTGGGCCATGGTGCCGGAAGCAGCAACCAAGGTCAACGCAAGCAAAATAGGGCTCACAATTTTTTTCATAGGGTTTCTCCGACAACAATGGATGCGTGAAATGTTCAATCTGGACACAGCATAACAAGGCTTTTACGCGTTAACCCCGAAGCCATGGAACAAAGCAAATAAATGAATCCCTAATCATTCTTTTGCTGACCTTTTAAGGTGGATTGCGGCCCAAGCCGACACGCCCTGGGTTTTAAAGTGCCATCGGTTTTTGATTGCTTCAAGCCCAAATCACATCCATTTCACGCGATTGGTTTGAACGCGCCACAGGTCTTCGACCTGGCTGTGTCTATCAACTTATTTCACTTTTTCCCAGACCATGCTGCGCACGCTCAGCTTACCGTCAAGCGGATCCGGTGATACCGGCGTTGACAGGAGCACTCTGTTGCCTTCGAACTTGAAGATGCGGACTTGCTTGGTTCCGGTCCAGCTTTCGTTCCATGAGATATCAACATGATGGGTGACCTCATTACCTGCGATGGTGTAAGTGCCCGCATAGCTAATGACACTGCGAAACAAATTTTCAGCCTCAGTTGCCGTGGCGGTGTTGGCGGCAGGCTTGTGGCGATCACCACGCACGAGGATGGCCACCATCCGGCCATCCGCTGAATAGGTAATAAATCCCGTTGGATTCGGCCCCATCAGGTCGACTGTGGCACCCGAGGGGACCTCTTCACGGATGACCGATACGAGCTTCCAAGTGCCGTACAGGCGACTGGCTACAGCGTCGCTCTGCTGCGCTAAAGCCGATTCACTGATCATGACAGTGTGGAGAAAACGGCTGCGAAGAACAACTTGAATTCATAGCGAGATTTCCTTGAGCGGTGGTGGGGTTGCTGCGCAATGAGCGAAAAAAAATTATGACATGAACTGCGTTTTGAAAGACCGACCTTCCTAAGTAGCCACTGAGAGACCAGGCTTGCGCAAGCCATCTAACCCCACTGAGCTTGCAATCAGGGAATACCATAATGCACAAGCTGAACAAGCCCGCCTAAGATTCTTTCCATTTCGTACGCATTCAAATAATGCTCATTCGTACGAATCAGAAGAAATGCAAGACTATGCAGCAACATGAAAATACGCCTTTAGACATCGTTCACGGGAAAGACTTCGCGCATTTCAATCGCGTTGAGAAGATCGACGCGGCAGACGATGTGATCCGCCAGGCTGTGGATCAAGCCGACCTTCCGGCGCTATTGGCGACCTTGGCCATGATCACCGGTGACACTTCGCTGATTGCAGCGGATCTCAAGCCCCCGACACCGCCGATGATGACTGCGATCGCACCTCAGGGTGGGATGAGCATGGAGGCCCAAGAAAAAGCCAGACGCTTGGCTGTTGCGGCCATCGTCAAACTGCGTGACAGCGGGCAGACTGCGCAGGAGGCGCCATCACAATCACTGATTGACCAATGTGTCGCCTATCTCGTTCGCGGCGACCTGGACGAATTGCGGCCGCTGTTGGAACACGAGCTGAGCATCATGCACGACATGGGCGCCCCTGGCTGGAAGCTGGGCGAGATCGCACCCTCCAGGCGTTTTCGTGTCGCTGTCATCGGTGCGGGAGTGAGTGGGATCGCCGCGGCTTACCGGCTGCAGCAGGCGGGCGTGGACTTTTCTGTCTATGAAAAAAACGAAGAGGTTGGCGGCGTCTGGTGGGAGAACCGATACCCGGGCTGCAGGCTGGACACGCCCAACTTTGCCTACAGTCTGTCGTTCGCGCAAAAGCCCGACTGGCCACAGCAATTCTCCCGCCAACCAGAGATTCAAGCCTACCTGCAAACAGTGGCAGGCTTTGCCGGCATTCGCAGCAAGATTCAATTCAATACCGAAGTTGATGCCATGCGTTTTGATGAGGCATCTGGCAACTGGACGCTCAGCGTGCGTAAAGCCAGTGGCCGTGTGGTTGAAGAAGAATTTGACGCAGTGATCACCGCGGTCGGCATTCTGAGCCGGCCCAGTTTTCCGGACATCCCCGGTATCGATACATTCAAAGGTCAGGTCATCCACTCTGGCAAGTGGCCGCAGTCGCCGCAGTTGGCAGGCAAGCGGGTGGCGATGGTGGGCACTGGTGCGAGTGCCTTTCAGATCGGCCCATCGATTGCAGAAAGCGTGTCGCAATTCACCGTGTTCCAGCGCAACCCGCCTTGGATGCTGCCCACCCCCACTTACCACGACGACATCAAGCCTGGCATGCAGTGGCTGCTGAAGCACATACCCTTCTACGGTCGGTGGTTTCGCTTCTGGCAATTCTGGATCGCGGTTGAAGGCCGCCTGCCGCTGACGCAAGTGGACGAAGGCTGGGACCATCCCGTCTCCGTCGGCCGCGCCAACGAAGAACTGCGTCAGGGTTGCCTGGCCTGGATGGCAGGCCAGTACAGTGACCGGCCCGATCTGCTGGCCAAGGTGACGCCCAACTACCCACCCGCGGCCAAACGCATGCTGCGCGACAACGGCGCATGGGCCCGCATGCTGAAAATGCCGCATGTAGAACTGAACACCACGGGCATCGAGGAGATCACCGCCACAGGCATTAAAACCAAAGACGGCGTGTTGCATGAGTTTGATGTGATGGTTTTTGCGACCGGTTTTAAGGCCTCCGACTTTCTCTCACCGATGAAGATCACCGGCTTGGCTGGCCGCGAACTGCACCGCGATTGCTGGGCCGGCGACTGCCGTGCGTATCTGGGCATCACGGTGCCGGGCTTTCCAAACTTGTTCATGACCGGTGGCCCCAACACAGCGGTTGTCATCAACGGCAGCGCCATTTTTTCCTCTGAATGTCAGGTGGAATATGCCATGCGTGCCATTGGCCACCTGCTGGTTACCGGCCACAAGACGCTGGACTGCAAGGTCCAACCTTTCGAGGAATACAACGCTTGGGTCGACGCAGGTAACCTCAAACGCGCCTGGGGTGCTGCGCGCACCACCAGTTGGTACAAAAACAGCCAGGGCCGCGCATCCCAGACCTGGCCGCACAGCCTGATGGACTACTGGAACATCACGGCCACGTTCAAGCCATCTGATTACGAGTTCATGACTTAACCATGGCCACTAAGAAAGTCATCAAGCTGGACGACATGCCGGGGCACCTGTTTCGCAGGTTGCACCAACTCGCGGTCATGCGCTTCACTGCACAATTGGATGAAACCGGACTTACGCCTATTCAATGGGCGGCACTGATGAGCACATCGCAGCGCCCTGGGCTCGACCAGAGCACGCTGTCACGCGAGATTTATATCGACACATCCACCATTGCCGGCGTAGTGGACCGACTGGAAGCACGCGGACTGATCCAACGCCGTCATTCGCCGGCGGACCGGCGCCTGCGCTTGCTGTACCTTACTGATGAAGGTGTGGCGCTGCTCAAGCAGGCCTCTGTCGCCGTGGTCGACATACAGAAATGGCTTGTCTTGCCGTTGACGGTGGAAGAGCGCACCGTCTTTACGCAACTCATGCTCAAGGTTCTGCACCGTCTCGAAAAATGAGGCACATGTTCAACATTATTTTTGTGGCTAAGGGGAACCGCTAATGCTGGCTGGTCAGATACTCAATGGGATCGTCACAGGCGCTATGTATGCGCTGGTTGCGATCGGATTCTCGCTGGTGATTGGCACTTTGGATAAGCTCAATTTTGCCCACTCGGAAGTTTTTATGGTCGGCGGCTTCATCGCCGTCGCCTCGGTCAGTTGGCTGCCCTGGCAACTCGCGCTGATCGTGATTTTCTTGGCCGGCGGCTTGCTGGGCCTGGCTACCGAATTCATCGCTTTTCGCCGCTTCCAGACGACCGAGGGCAAGGTCACTGCAGCGCTGGCTTCAATGGCGCTGGGCCTCATCATCACCGACCTGGTTCACAAGGTTTGGGGAACCGAGCCGGTACCGCTCAAATTAGACAGTCCATGGCTGCAGACAGGCCAGACTTTTTTCGGCGCGACCGTGCTGAACCTGCAACTCGTGATTCTGGCCGTTGCTTTTGTGCTGATGGCGCTTTTGCACATCCTGCTTCAAAAGACCCGCATGGGTCGTCAGATCCGCGCCCTGGCTGAGTCCACGGTTTCGGCTTCGCTGCTGGGTATCCATGTTCGGCGCGTCACGCAGGCTGTCTTCTTCTTGTCGTCTGCCCTTGCCGCGGTTGGTGGCCTGCTGGTGGCGCTGCGAGGAGGCGCAGCCAGCTCGGAAATTGGTCTGTCGTTTGGGCTGAAGTCACTGGCCATCATGGCAATTGGTGGTATGGGCGACCTGCGCGGCGCTCTGGTCGGCGGCTTGCTGATTGGAGTACTGGAGGCGTTGATGTTCCAGATGGGCCTAGGACGGCTGGTAGAAATGACGGCATGGGTCACGCTCTTTGCGGTGCTCATTTTTCTACCCAACGGACTTTTTGGCGGCGGCATCCACGCGCGGGAGCAGCGGGCATGATCGGTGACCAACTTTTCTTCACCGGCATCAATGTGTTGCTGGCCTGGAGCGTCTATCTGGTGCTGATGACGGGCAGCCTCTCATTTGCCCAAGGCACTTTCATGGCGATCGGTTGCTATGCGGCAGGCGTGCTCACGGTCAACTTTGGCTGGCCACTTCTGCCCGCAACGCTGAGCGGAGCGCTGCTGTCTTGCGTCGTTGCGGCCGTGGTGGGCTGGCCAGCCCTGCGCTTGCGCGGGGTGTACCTGATTCTGGTCACGATCGGCATCACTTTCTGCGGCCGTGTGCTGTTGGAAAACGTTGAATACATCGGCGGTGTTGCTGGGTTTGGCGGAATGGTGGGGGCCAGCCTGACGTCGGTGTTTATTGCCGTGGGCCTGGTGGGCGCTGCGCTGTTTTGGCTCTCGCGAACCCCGTTGCAACGCAGCTTTGATGCCGTGCGGGAAGACGACCGGGTTGCCGCCTCGCTGGGTATCAATGTGCCGGTGGTGCGGCTGATCGGATTTTGTGGCGGCGCCTTCATTGCGGCCGTGGCCGGTTCGCTGTACGGCCATTACATGAGTTTTGTTCGGCCAGAAAGCTTCGATATTTTGCTGTCGGTTTATGTGGTGCTTTATGTGGTGCTGGGCGGCGTCAACAACATGTGGGGAGCTCTGTTGGGTGCGACTGTGATGACGCTGCTACCCGAATATTTTCGCGTGCTGGCGCAGTGGCGCCCGTCGGTGTTTGGTCTGGCCATTTTGCTGATGCTGCTGTTCAAACCCCAAGGCTTGCTGTCGTTTCGCACGCTGAGCTCCCGTTGGAAAAAAGCATGACAGACAAAGCAGTCCTGAGCGTCTCTGCGCTGTGCAAATACTTCGGCGGCGTGCGTGCGCTGGACGGTCTTGAGCTGGAGGTGCGCCAGGGCGAGATCCTGGGCATCGTGGGCCCGAACGGCGCGGGTAAGACGGCGCTGATCAACACCATTACCGGGTTCTACCGCGCAACTTCAGGTCGCGTGGTGTTGAACAGTACCGACATCACCGAACTGCCCATGCATGCGATCAGCCGCCTGGGCGTGAGCCGCACCTTCCAGAACATCCGTTTGTTCAAACGCATGTCGGTTCTGGAAAACGTGCTGGTGGCCTACAAGCAGCATACGACCCACCTGTTCACCTCGGTGTTCAGGTCAGGCTCGAACCGGGCCGAACAGGCGCAGGCGATGCACTGGCTCGAACTGCTGCAACTGGCTGACAAGGCCAACCAGTCTGCGGCCTCGCTGTCTTACGGAGATGCTCGCAGGCTGGAGATTGCCCGCGCACTGGCCGGCAAGCCGCAACTGCTGTTACTGGATGAGCCGGCCGCTGGCATGAACGAGTCCGAAACGCGGCAGTTGATCACTGACATTCAGGGGCTCAAGGACCAGGTGGGGGCCATCTTGCTGGTGGAACACGACATGCACCTGATCCGCCAGTTGTCTGACCGTCTGGTCACAATGGACGCTGGTAAAAAAATCGCCGAAGGAACTCCAGCGGCCGTCTTGAGTCATCCCGATGTCCTCAGGGCATACCTCGGCGAGGATTAAGCAGCTATGGAAAAAATCATTCTCGATGTGAGCAAGCTCAGTGCCAGTTACGGACCTATAAGGGCGCTGCGCGGCGTCTCTTTGCAGGTGCGCGAAGGGGAGACGGTCGCCGTGGTCGGAGCCAATGGCGCAGGCAAGACCAGCTTGATGCGCGCTGTATCGGGCCTCCTGCCCATCACTGGCGGCAGCACCAGTTTTGACGGCTTTGACATTGGTAAAGCGCGCACTCACCATCTGGCGCACAAGGGGATGCTGCATGTGCCGGAGGGGCGCGGCACGCTGCAGACCCTGCGCGTCAGAGAGAACCTGCAATTGGCCTGGGAGATCCGGCCGACAGACGTGTCTTTCGAAGCGGCTCTGGGCAAGGTCTATGACCGCTTCCCTCGGCTGTTGGAGCGCAGCGAACAGTTGGCGGGCAACCTCTCTGGCGGTGAGCAACAAATGCTGGCTGTGGCCCGCGCGATCATCAACCAACCGCGCCTGTTGCTGCTGGACGAGCCCTCAATGGGACTGTCGCCTTTGTTAACTACAGAAGTGTTCAAGGCCCTGGCGGAAATCCGCGACGCGGGCGTGGCCATCCTTATTGTGGAACAGAACGTCTCCAGAGCCTTGCGGCTTGCCGATCGCGCCATGGTGCTGACGCACGGCGAGATCACGCTGGAAGGCCCGTCCAGTGAGCTGGCCGCTGACCCTCGGGTGCTGGCCAGCTACATGGGACAAGGAGCACAAGCGGCATGATTGCAAGTCCAGCGCCAGCGCACGCAGCCCAATTGTTCGATCTTGCAGGTCGCGCCTTTGTGGTGACCGGCGCAGCCAGCGGGCTCGGCCTTGCCATCGCCGAAGTGCTTGCCGCCAATGGCGGACGACTGCTGCTGATCGATCGTGACGAAAAAGGGCTCCAAGTCGTTGGCTCTCGATTGCAGGCCTCGGCCACCATGCAGGCCGTGGACGTGGCAGATGTTGCCGCGTTGCGCCAAGCCGTAGATGCATTCATCGCCGACACGGGTCGCGTCGATGGGTTGTTTGCCAATGCCGGTATCAGCGGCGGTGCAGGCTTCGGCACGGCCGCCGGCATGACCAGTGGGCAGCTCGAAAACCAGGATGGCAACCACTGGCATGGCATCCTGGATGTCAACCTGATGGGCGTGTTGAATTCCTTACTGGCGGTAGCGCCCTCGATGAAACGCCAGGGCAGCGGCAGCATCGTCATCACTGCGTCCATCACGGGCATTCAGGCTGAGCCCTTCGTGTCCTACTCCTATGCTGCAGCCAAAGCAGGGGTGATTCAGTTGATGCGCCAGTCAGCGCTGGAGCTGGGTCCGTATGGCGTCCGGGTGAATGCCATCGCTCCCGGCTTTATCAAAACTGGCATTGCAGGGGGGCGCTTGCATGACGCGGACGTGGACGCAGCGCTTTCGCGAAAAATTCCGCTGGGCAGACTGGGTGCCGCCAACGAAGTGCAGGGCATCGCACTGCTGCTGGCTTCGGACGCGGGCAGCTACATCACGGGCAGCACGCTGACGCTCGACGGTGGGGCCCTGCTGGGGCCGCCGCCCTTTATTCAAACGCCATTGACGGACGCTGCCAGATGACACAAAGCTCGCTAAATACATGGAGCGGCAAGACCGCTATCGTCACAGGAGCGGCCTCCGGGATCGGCGCTGCCACTGCCGAACTGCTGGCTCGTAAGGGCCTGAAGGTCGTGCTGGCCGATATCCAGCCAGAGCCGCTGGCAGTTGCTGCTGCGGGCTTGCTAGCGCAGGGCTTACAGGTTGCCCATTGCGTGTGCGATGTCTCGGATGCGGACTCCGTCAAGGCCTTGGCCGATTTCACCGAAGACAGGTTCGGCAACATCCATTTGGCATTCAACAACGCCGGTATCGCCATGCATGGCGTACCGATGCATGAAATGTCGCTTGGCGACTGGCGCTGGGTGAGCGAGGTGAACATGAACAGCATCATTCACAGCATCCACCATATCCTGCCGCGCATGCTCAAACACGGTGAGTCGGCATTTTTTCTGAACACAGCTTCCATTGGTGGCCTGCAGGTTAACCCCGCTTGGTTGACGGGCGCCTATTCCATGACCAAATACGCCGTCGTTGCCATGAGCGAAGGCCTAGAGAAAGAGCTTGAGTCAACGGCTGTTCGTGTCGCGGTGTTGTGCCCCAGCGCAGTCTCAACCAACCTGTCCGATGCACACACTCGCCCCGAGCGCCTTGGCGGTGCCACTGAACGGCCGCAACAAGGATTTTTGCGTGACGCCATCACGCGATCTGGCGCGTCGCCGTCCTACGTCGCACGCCGAATCTGGCAGGCCATGGCGGATGGAGAGTTCTACATCCTCACCGATGCTGCCGCCCAGCCGATCATCGAAGCACGGCACCGGCGCATTGAAGCTTCTATCGCTCGCGCTGCCGCGTTTCGTGAGCAGCATCCCAACTGAATTTTTACCGTCAGCAACCCACCCCAAGGAGATAGACATGCAACAGCAACGACGTGTATTCGTAGGCGGCGCCATCGCCGCCGCAACTCTGACGCTGGGGGGCAAAGCCCTGGCCCAGGCAAAGCCGCCCATTAAACTGGGCCTGATCACACCCCTGACTGGCCCCTTGGCTTCCTACGGAAAAGCTCAAGAAATGGTCATCAAGCTGGCCATCGACGACGTGAACGCCAAGGGGGGCGTCAACGGCAGCCTGCTGGTGCTGGATGCGCAGGACTCCTCCACCGACCCGGGCCAAGCCGTTTTGTTGTTCCGCAAGTTTGCCGGAGAGAACTACTTCGGCGTGATTGGCCCGATGACGGGCACGCAGTGGGAGACGGTAAGTCCGCTTGCCAACCGAATCCAGATGCCGGCTATCAGCGTCAATGCCATCAAGCCTGGCATCACAGTCAAGCCGTGGACCATTCGCCTGCAGCCGCCAGACGACACGCTGATGCCAGATGGCATGAAGGAGTTCTTGAAAGCCTACCCCAAGATCAAGAAGGTCGTCATCATGGCCGACGTGCGCGAGGCATCCAGCAAGGCCAGTGCCGACGCCTATGCCGTACTGGCCAAACAGTATGGGATTGAAGTGCTGGACACGGTGGAGTTCTCTTCCCGCGCGACCGACTTTTCGGCCGCGGCGATACAGATCAAGAGCCGCAACCCTGATGCGATTCTTGCGGCAGCGTTCCCCGCGCAAGCTATCCTGATCGCCAAGGACTTGGCCACGCAGGCCGTCAACGTGCCGGTGCTGAACACCAGCATTTTGTGGACAGGGCCGTTCATCAACAATGTAGGCGCCATTGGCCGCAACTGGCATGTGATCGGATTTTCAACGAACGAAACCGGGCCCCAGGGAACCAATACCGGCGTCTACAAGAGTCTGGTCGAACGTGCGCAGCAGCATGCGGATGCCTCCATCGGCGTGCCGTTCAACTTCTGCAACTGGGGTGTTTCCTACGACGCCGTGCTGTTGTATGCGGACGTACTCAAGCGCCTGGGCATGGACGGCCGCACCGACACCACCAAAGCCCGTGAAGCCATCAAAGACGAATTCACCAAGCTGAAAGCGTTCACCGGTGCCCACCAGTACACGTTTCGCGACACAGGCGATGCGTATATCGGCGCCACAGTACTGGCAGCAGATGTAGATCGCAAGGTTTGGAAGTTCATGGCCAAATAAAAAATCCCGGCATGCTATTTCACCCGTTAAAAGGGGGAACATGCCGTGAAAAAAAGATTTAAGGCCTTCAGGTCAACGCAAACAGGCGGCATTCCTCCAAGTCAGTCGACGACGGCCGGGATGACCGCTGTTGAGTAATTTCCAATACTTTCCAGCTTTGAGGGAACGTCGGTTTTCGCGACGCAGAGGCTTTCCCTGCTCGTAAAAATTCAAGAATTCCAAGCCCGTATGGGCGCAACGCAGAGGTTCTGGTCAACTCGTAAAAGTAGCACCCCCAGTGCCGTTGCGCATCAGCTTCGACACCCCTATTAGGGATCGAATAATTCCGCATAGTCCGCCGCGCGGGCTAATGCGGCGAGTTTACTGGCGGCTGTCTTTTTCAAGCTCATCAAACAGCAAATTCTCTGCCACTCGCCCAAGCACCAACCCCGTCAGCGCTTTGCCCCGTCCGTAAATTTAGCGACGCAACTCCCCCGCCGAAACTAATTCCCTTACTTGGCTACATTCAATAGATGTTCGCATATGCTAGAAATACATTTGCAATACGACCCACGCGAATGGTTCTTGCAATTCAACCTATTTTGGTTAAAAGCTCAAATCGAGGAATGTTCCGTCCATGCTAATGAAAGCCAAAGCCGCAGCACGGCACACTGAGCATATCAACACAGATGCCCCGATTGCACTGGTGATTGGCAGCGGTTTTGGTGGTTTAGCCGCTGCTGTTCGTCTTGCGGCCAAGGGCTGGCGGGTTCAGGTGCTCGAAAAGCTGGAGGTGCCCGGTGGTCGCGCACGGGTGCACCACGTAGACGGTTACACCTTTGATGCAGGTCCAACCATCATCACTGTGCCGTTCTTATTAGAGGAGTTGTGGGCACTGGCCGGACGCAAGTTGATAGACGACGTCGACCTTCGTCTGATAGATCCCTTTTACCGGGTGCGCTTCGCAGATGGAGACCACTTCGATTACAGCGGCGACCCCGAGCGCATGCGCTCGGAGGTGCTGCGGATCGATCCTACTGCGGGGCCTGGTTACACCGCTTTCATGGAAGAGGCAGACACTTGCTACAAATTGGGCTTTGAATCCCTCGGTTGCCATGCTTTCGATAGCGCAGGCGACTTGCTCAAAGCAATTCCCTCAATGGCGCGCATGAAGGGTTGGCGCAGCTTACATGCCATGGTTGCCAGCCATCTCAAGAACCCCAAACTGCGCCAGGCCATGAGCCTGCAGTCACTTTTAATTGGCGGCAATCCTTTTTCTGTCACCTGCGTGTATTCGCTCATCAACGCCTTGGAGCGGCGTTATGGCGTCCACTGGGCTATGGGCGGCACAGGGACTTTGGTCAACGGCCTGGTTGATTTGAT
>Ga0114958_10003009_pt1 | contig 12270 bp, 13 predicted proteins | sample C_130208_EF_Meta_FD_89577 | JGI IMG/M metagenome (GOLD analysis project Ga0114958, IMG submission 89577) | Freshwater microbial communities from Lake Croche, Canada to study carbon cycling - C_130208_EF_MetaG | ecosystem: Environmental > Aquatic > Freshwater > Lake | place: Lake Croche, Canada... | reverse complement strand
GGGAATGAGTCTTGGGGACTTGGGATGAGTCTTGGGGGCCGGGGATGAGTCTTGGGGACTTGGGATGAGTCTTGGGGGCCGGGAATGAGTCTTGGATGGGATTTAAAAAAATGAAATTTATTTTTGAAAAAATTCGTAAAATATATTTGCTCTCGTAGCCCAAAACTCGTCGCTTAAGCTCTCTCTACTCAGTTTACTATGTCTCTATCTCAAGCCGCTCAAACCCGAGTTGATACCGTCTTGGAAGTACTTGAAACTCTTAAAAAGGAGTTTGGGTGGTCCAAGTCAGATTTCAATAAGGCCAAGAAGGCTTTGCACCAGGATTTAAATCCCGAACCCAAGAAACGCGGGAGGAAACCTGCTCCTTTAGACAAATCGCAACCCGAACCCGAATCAGAACCCGAACCCGAACCCGAACCCGAACCCGAACCCGAACCCGAACCCGAAAAACACCTCCAAACTTCGGGAGGTACTTCTCTGGGTGACGATATTCACGTTTCAAAAAAAATTTACTTTCAACGCAATAAAGTTCAATACTATCGCATTGAAGGTAATGATTCGGTTTACGAGAGAAAATCAGGCGATCTTATAGGAGAGTGGTTTCAGGGAAATTTTCAACCTGTTAACGCTTCTACCCATCATTCTACCCATCATCACTCTGAAAAAGAAAAACCCATACACTTTCAGCGGAACAAAATTCTTTACTCAAGATACCTCTCAGGAAAAGTTGTTCTCAGAAAAACAGACACTCAAGTCGGAACCTGGGACTCGGAAAATAATGACGTCAATCTATGGTAAGTATAATACTTGATACAAACACAACAAAAAAATGGGCCGAAAGGCTCACTTTTTTTCGCTTTCCCGTTTTCGGGAATTTTAAAAAAAAATGAAAAAAATTTTTTTTTTTACCCATTATTTATATTTATTATCAGCTTTACGTATTACGCACTTCGCTCGCTCTCTCGCTCATTCGCACTTTGCAAATGAATTTCTCGGCTATTTCTGCTCCCAAAACTTCATGGTCCGCCTCTGATGCAAGTGAAGTTAAAGGCGCACAAACTTCCCAAGTTTTCTCACATACAAACATGGATTTCTATGATCTTGATTCTCGTTACCCCACTATTTTTATACCCAAAGTATTTAAAAAAGTAACTCGAAATCAGATCATTGAAAATTTCACTATGCTTGGTATAGGAGAAATTCTTGACGCCAAATTTACGCAAGCCTTCAAAGGTGAAGGCTTTAAGGTAAGTATCGACATTGTTTGGAACTCATCCGTTAACGCGTGTCATGCCAGACACACTCTCCTTCAAGGAGGAACTTTCAAAGTTTTATACCACAAAAACTTCTTCTGGAATGTTTACATGCTCAGAACAACACCGATTATACAAAAACGTGTTGTTCAGCCCGTTATTCTATTTAACGATAGACACATCGGCAGAGAACAACATGTAGACACCTCTCATCTCACGGACTCTTTCGGTAGACATCTGCCTATTGCGCCGACTCTTTCTGTGCCCCCACCCATGCCCGCACCCGTGCCCATGCCCGCACCCGTGCCCATGCCCGCACCCGTGGCTGTGGTCGTGCACGCGCCCGCACCCGCGCACATCAGAAGAACTGACTGCAGAGCCCCTCCCGTTCGCCCACAGTCTCCTTTGACTCCACCACCCCATCTTGAAAAAACGGATATAGTATCCACTACCTCTCAAGATGAACCTCACGATGATCATCATGATGACGATGACGATTATCTAGACAAACAAACCATCACACGCGCCAAATTTGACCCAGACACACTACTACATAAAGCCACACACATCAACTACTGCGACTCACACGGAAACCCTCCACCCACTCCCAAAAAAAGAACAATCATCAAAAAAAATCAACACACCGACACTGATTTTGAATTAGGATGCTTCAAATCCAGAAAAGAAATACATACACTTTCACTTTATTCACAAAACTAATAAAAATCTCTCTCACTCACTCTCACACTCACTCTCACACTCACAAATATCACAAACAAAAAAACAAAAAAACAAAAAAACAAAAAAAAGGGACACTCCCCTTTTTTTTATTTCTTTTTTATCTACGCCATTTTGGACTTTTTATATTAAAAATCCCAATTTTTTATTTCTCCTCACACATAACTCAAATTACTAGTAGCATTTTCTTGTTTGTTTTTTACATTTGGTTTTATTTGTTTTTTTTGTATTTTTTAGTTGTTTTTTTTTATATGATCCACCATTCAAATTTTTAGGTCCAGTAAATTTTTTGGATAATTCTTCTCTTGATATATGTTCCAAATATTGTAAAATACTTGAATCTGTTAATCTTCCATATATAACATACATTTTACTGCTTGTATTTGTTCTTGAACCATATACTTTTCCGTCTAACTGTAATTTTCCACCTAATTTTAATTCACCTCCTATCCAATTATTAAAATTTTCTTTATTAACCTGTTCTGCTTGTAAAAGCATTATAACATTACTTCCTGGTATTTTATCCTTAATTAATATTTCACACGATTTTTTTGCTGCATTTTTGCCAGTTATTCCTATTTCGGGATCTTCCGCAGGATTACTCCATATTAATCCTGATGGATCAATCACTGCAATCAAGCCAGATGACGAATTTCCAGTCGTACGAATTATACTATCATTTTGCATTTTTTTAGTAGATGCCCATAATGCTGCAATATTCGGATTATATGTAGTTGATATCCAGCTGGATTTTACACGAGCTTTACTGCCGGCCGAAACATGTGCTGATGCAGTTATGTTACAACATTCTGTCGGAGTTGGTGTTAAACATGTATTACATGGAGCTTCTAATTTATTTTTTGTATATAATAACTTTAACTCATCTGGTCTTAATGCTCTATATAATAAAAAGAATGGATACAAATTATTATCTTGTTTTTCAATATGTTCTATAATATTATTTATTTCTTCCATATTATTTAAATAGATTAAGTTTTTACATACAATAAAAATTTAAATTTTTGAAGAATTACACGGATTTTTTTCTATTTTACACATTATTCAAATAACAAAAAATGGGATTATAATCCACACCATTGAAGATTTAAAATGGGTTCCATTTAGAAGAATTAAATGGGATTTTGCCCCATTTTAATTGTTCAAAGGTGTAAATCTCTAAAGGTGTATAAAATAACAAAGCCTTTAAGGCTTTTTTATTATAAATTATTCGTTTATTATATTTATTATTATTATTATTATTCAATAATAAATGGTTGAAAATATTAAAAAGATTATGTATATTAATTTAGATCATCGTTTAGATAAAAAAGAACAAATTGAAAATGAATTAAATAACTATGGTCTTTTATATGAAAGACATCCTGGAGTGTTCCAATCTGTTAATGGGTCTAGTAAATCTCATTTGGAAGTTTTAAAAAAAGCTAAAGAAAATAACTATGAAAATATATTAATATTAGAAGATGATTTTATGTTTGTCGTAAGTAAAGAAGAATTTTATGAAAATATATCTTTATTATTTAATTCATCTATTAATTTTGATGTTTGTATGATAAGTTATAATATTAAAAAAGGAGAAATTTGCAATGATTATCCATTTTTAACAAAAGTTTTTGATGCACAAACAGCTAGCGGGTATATTGTTAATAAAGGGATGTATGATAAACTAATTAACTTATATGAATGGTCTGTCCCTTTACTTGAAAAAAGTGGGCATCATTGGTTGTATGCCAATGATATGGTATGGAAATTGATTCAACCAGAATCAAATTGGTATTGTTTTACTGAAAGGATGGGTATTCAAAGAGGGTGTGTTAGTGATAATACGGGAGTATATACTTTTTATGGTTGTTAACCCTTATTCTATTTTTGTTGATAATTTGTGTAAATGAGATTGATTAATAATGTAGCGGTATAATAAAAAAAAATGATTTTATTTATTATAATTTGTATAAATATATTAACATATTAATAAATCAATTAAAATGAACCCAAATGAAGATTCTACCTCTACTTCTGTCTCTTGTGATTGTGAGTATATATGTTCTTTCTATGAAGATAGAAAAGGAGAAGATATGTCTAATATATTTAGTCTAGAAATAATTAATCCCCGTGATTATGAAGTGGATATACAATCAGAAATTGATAGATACGAATACTATGATAATGGTGATGAAACACCTGTATATAATGATTTTCTATTTGTAAAACCCCAACAAAAAGAATTGTTTATTAAACCAACTCCAAGTGCCATTATTATTCAAAATTTTTGGAAAGAAGAAGAGTTTCAAAAAAAATATGACCTAAAATATCCTCAACACTTAATTGATGCAGAATTAAGTGGATCTAAAATTTATGGTAACTACTATTGCGATTCTCCATAAAAATATATATTAAAACTTGACACTTTCATGTATTTAGTAGTCAAAACTCCCCCTAAAATTGGAGTTCTGAAATGTCTAAAAGTGGAAAAGTTCAAACTGAATTTTCTTATAAAAAAATATAATAAAAAAAAGGCATTGCCTTTTTTTTATTATATTTTTTATACTTTTAGATAATTAAAGTTCAATGGTGTAAATGTCTAAAGGAAGTTTTTTAGTTTTATTTATGAAATGTGTAAAATGGAACTATCTAATTTTCTTCGGGTTGTTCTACATTTTTAGGCATATTAAATTTTATAGGTATAAGTTTTTTTAAAATCCACGATCCAAGAATAAACCACATATTTTCAATGCTTAATCCGGCATTATATGTAGTCCATCTCAAACATTTGCAGTGGGTAAGAGTTGCCGCAAATGGTGAATATATAAACCCTACCAAAGTCTTTGGAGTACAATAAGTTGCATATAAGTTAGCGCAAATAAAGTGCAATAAAATCCATGTTATATAAATACCTGAAATATTTATTATTTCTTTTGTTAAAGAAATAATATTTTCGCTAGTTTTTGAAAAACTTAAGTATGACATTTTGGTTATAATGATAGCATAATTATTTTTACTTAATTTAAAAAAAATTTTTTCATTTTTTTTATTGGATTTGAATTTGACAATTTTATATTTTTTAATTTGTATAATTTATTATTTATGCGGATGAGCTTATTAGGTGTTTTGAGTTAAAAATGTTAAAGTTGGTTTTTGATATTTGAAATGAGAAAACGTGTAATAATCCCAAAAGTCGTTTGTATAAGGTCTAATTTTCCAGAATAAATATTATTCTAATATTGTGAGTTTTTTATTCTTCTTCCTCTTCTTCTTCTTCATTATCATGATCATCATTTTTTAAAAAATCTACATCTTTCGTTTCATTATTCCATTTACCGACTATTTGTTTTGTTACTTTATCATAAACAGATCCATCTCCTGCTTTAAAATATTCCATTCCATTTTGACATTTAACTTTCACAACTTTAAGAGTTTTGGGAGCATCTTCTGATGGTTTTTGAATTGGATTTGTATCTTCTTTTATTGCAACAACTGGAGGTGTTTTTGTTACAGATGTTTTATTTTTTGGTTTATCTTTATATTTTGTTTCAGATTTAGTTTCATTTTCAGAATCAGAAACTGGATTAACTTGTTCTATTTTAGATTGTTTACTTTTTTTAGAGGTTGATGAAGAAGAATTATCTGTAAAATGTAACGGATTAATCACAACATTAAATTTTTTGGCTGCTTCTTCAATTTCGGCACGACTTAATTTTAACTTTTTCATAATTTTTGTGTATGGTTCTTGTTTTTTTCCATTTGGACTTACATAATTAAATAAATTTTCTGATCTCATTTGAATTGTTCCTAATGCCGGAATATCTTCCGTGCGTGTTTTTTTACATCTTCTACAAAAATCTCCTTCAATTTTTTTATTTTTACATTGAGTCATTAGTCCATTATTTAATGATAGACCAAAACAAGTATCATTGACAATTTTTCCGCAATATGGGAAATAATTAGGTTTTTTTTCTTCTTTAACTTTACTCTTTTTACCTGATGATTCAACAATATTTATTTTAATTTCTAAAAATTTTGATTTAGCTTCATTTAAATCAAAATTATATTCCTCCGATAATTTTTCAAGTAGTGAAATAGAATATTCGCGAATGAATAATTCCATGCCTGACATAATGTTTGAGCTAATATTGAAAGTCATTGTAAGTAAGTTTATAATTTATTATTATATATCTAAAAAGAAATCATTTTTTTTTACACTTTTAGATGTTTATACTATTGAAGATTTAGAGAAATATACTTTTTATTTGTTACTTTTTAGCAAATAAAATATTTTCATAACTCATTTACATACAAGTTGGCATTTAAAATTGACATTTTCTCTAAAACGGGACAAAATTTTGTTTTTACACCAATTATCCTCTTTATTTTTTAGAACTTTGTAAAAGTATTATAAATAATTTTGTATAGTTTAGACTATATTACACCTTTTTGCATTGAAAATGTCCAAATTTTTCTGCATTTCTCATTTAAAACCCACACAAAAGATGAGTATTTTCAATGAGAAATAGTGTAAAATATTGTTTGAAATTTAAAAATGACTATATAAGTAAAAAATAAATGTTTAGGTTTATTTTATTTTCTTAGTATATTTTATAAGAATGCTTAAGAATTCTCGACATCCTTTAATGTTAGTTGCATGTTTTGCTGTAATTATAGGTGCATTAAATTGGTTATTTATTGGACTTGGTATGGGAAATCCTGTACAAATGGTAGCTGGTTCTTTTTCTAATTGGGTTTACATTTTTGTTGGTTTATGCGGCCTTCTTTTTTTGTCTCATAAAGTGTTATGGCTTACTAAAAAATAAACTCTTCAATGATGTAAACTTTGAATAATTACACCATTGAAGATTTAAATGGGACATCGTCCCATTCTTCGTCGGTCTAAAATGTTCAAATGTGTAATAAAAGTCATTGGCAATTTTATTTGTTATATCATATTTTGTTTATGATATAATTATTATCAGTTTTAATATATTTGTAAATAATTTGAGGATTTGGGTTATTTTGTAATATATCTTCTACTCTATAAACATTATTTTTAAAATCTAAGAAATGTATAATTCCTTGTATTTCTTGAGCAAAAACTTCTATTTTATCACATTTTTTGTTTTCTTCTATATTTTCACATATACCATATGGGTGGGCTTTTAAATGAGTACCGCAAAAATCACAGTCTTTTTTTTTCCTTCTTGTGCATTTTTCACCATTAGATCTATAGGCTATACATTTTTGGTTATTTTCAATTTTTACATTAACTCTGTTTTTTTTTACAATATCTTCCATAGTTATTTCTAAATGTTCTTTATCATATATATATTGAAGTAAATTATTGAAATTAGATAGTTCAGTTAATCCTAACTCTATAGCTTTTTTTTTTATTTCTTCTTTAAAATTTTTTAAATATTCGTTGATTTTTGTTTGAACTCTTTTATCCATGTTAAGTTAATTTAATATTTTATAAATTTTAAAATAATTTAAATCATTTTTTATTTACACTATTCAAGATTTATAGAAACACCGATTTTATTTTAGATCGACGAATAATTAAAATGGGCTTTGTCCCATTTAATTATTCTAAAGGGAAGTAAGTGAAACTTTACTACAGGTATGAAAATATTTTAATGCTGGCAAATAAGATCGTTGTTTCTCTAAAATTCAAGGTTGTAAATTATAATATGTATCGTCTTTATTTTTACAAGATCCAAAAATATCATTATACCAATTCTCATTATAAATGCCATTTTTAGGAGGGGTTTTAGGTATTAATGGTAAAGACTTATTTATTTTTTTTTCATCTGATTTATTTTGTTTTTTATAATATTTATTCTTAGATTGTATTTTATTTATAAAAGGTTTATTATATTTTTTATTATTATTATTATCTGAAAATAATTCATTTGTTAATTCATTATCTGATTTTTCAATCATTATTTGTTCTTCCTTTCTTTTATTTTGCATTTTTATTGTTTCCATATCTATCATTGGTTTATATAATGTTTCCAAATTATCTTCCATCATTAATAATATAAAATATTTTATTTTAGTTTAGACCGACGAAGAATTAAAATGGGACGATGTCCCATTTTAATTCTTCTAAAGGGAACCCAATTGCCGATTTAAAATTGGGACAGCGTCCCATTTTAAATCTTCAATGGTGTAAATACTTTATATCATTTTACATATTTTTTCAATTAAAGCTTTTTGCATTGAAAAAATTCAAAAATAACTATTTTTTACTCAATTCACATGTAATGATATGGGATTTTTGAATTAGAAATAGTGTAAAACTCCAAAAAGCCATCGCTAATTCTTTGATTATCTAAAGATTATTTATAATTATCGTAATATTCAGTTTCAAATACGGTTACACAAAATAATATAAATATGTAAAAAATTATATATACTATATAAGAAGAACTACTAATTCCGTAAAATGAAAAAATGCGTGTAATTGAATAAATTATTACAGTTGATATACCAATAATTGTTATTATTTGTGATGGAGTCATTATATTTATAAGAGAAAAAAATATGACTATATTTCGTGATATGAAATTGCAAATTGTTGTGAATAGTTATTAAAAATCCAAGTAGAAGATATAATGTTATTATATAAATTTGCTTTATATAAACAATCAAACTTTAAACTCCAATCTTGATTAAATTTATCATAATCACCATCATTATCTCTAATAATATATAACTTTTTATAAAAAATTGCAAATCTAACTAATCCACCTTTTATATTATTTTTTCCATTAAAATTTTTTATTGCCGAATTATAATCATTAAATATAAAACAATCTCCATATTCTGTTTGTGACTTACTTAATCCAAATATACATATAAATTTTGATTTATCAAAAGTTGTTGCATGATATACAATAGTTGGATATTCATAAATTTTATTTTTTTCATCAGAAATTGTTAAAAAATTCAAATTTTTCTTAAAAAAATCCACTACATTAGGAACAATAGTATTATCATTTATTTTTTGATGATTTATAATTTCGTCATATGTAGCTAACCAAATAGTTTCAAAAGGAGTTATTAATATATTATCTATTTTTATTTCAGAAAAATCAAAAAAAAGAAAACACTTATTATTATATATTTTATGGCCCTTGTAATTATTCTTATAAAAATGTAAGTCTAAATTTTTATCATCACAATAACCCATAAAAATATCATTTAAATGAAAAATTGCTGTTTGAAAATATAATTCTGGATCTGATGGTATAAAATCAAAAAAAATAAAAGTATTATTAAATCTTTTTTTTAGAAAAATTTGGATAAATGGTCCCAATGCCGCGCATGTAATATGATATGGGACTATATAGTATTCTTTGTATTTTTCTTGAGTTATTGTTTTATTATCATAAAGCCCGTTATATTTGTATATATATTCAGATGTTGGTGAAGTTTTAATATCTTTATTTTGGGATGTATTTTTCAAATAATTTATATAGTCTTCAAAATAGTCTTCATTATCTTCTTGAAATAATTTCTCATTGTCATTGTCATTGTTTGTTTCATTTTCTTCATATTCATCATCAATCCTTGTATCTAATAAAAATTTTTGTGGAGGATATGAAGACATTATTTTATATAAATATAAATATAAATAATTTATTAGAGCAACGCATCTTTGTAGGTAATTATTTAATCATTCAATCTTTATAGTTGTATTTGTAATTGCATTTTTTTTTAAATTTATCATGCATTTTTTTGGTATTTTTACAGACTCAGCTATATTTGAATCTTCTTCATTAACTTCTTCAATATCATTTTTCTTAGATGGGTTAAATAATATTCTCCAACACGTTGTATCTTTATTATATATTAAATTACTGCTTGTTATTATTTTATATTCATTATCTTTATAGAATTTTTCTCGTTTTTTATATTGATTTTTGAATAATTGGTGAGAATCAACAATATCAATAACCAATGGTCTCTGTTTATGTTTCATTCTTAAAATCCTACCAACAGCTTGAACAATATCAGTTTTTGGAGTTAAAAGTATCAGAGTTGTCAAAGTCGGTATATCAAGAGCTTCAGCTGCCATGCTATATGTAGCAGCAATTAATTGTTTGGATTCAGATTCTTTTAATTTATTCGCTTTCATACCACCTAAGTAATAACCTGTGGTACAGATATTTCTGTGTTCAATCGCCTGATAAATATATTCTAATAAACAGCGATTATGTGCTAAAACAATTATTTGTTGAGATGGATCTTCTTTTCTCATATCAATAATGACATTTAAAATAAATTCTGTTCTTGGATTAAAACAACATAATTTTGAAATCATTGAAGAATATTGTGGATTTCCTTTATAATCAACTACTACTTTATTGAATTCTTCGTCAGTTGAAGTATAATTTATTTTTCGCACTTCTACTTCATGTCCTCCATTTTTTTCACTTTTGTAAACTATATCACCCAAAAACATTTTAAAAACATTTGATGTTCCATCTTTTCGGTTCATAGTTGCAGATAATCCAATAGTATACTTAGTGACTATTTTAAATAGAGCTCTTGAGAATACTTCAGATGATATATGATGAACTTCATCTACAACCATTATTCCAAAAGAATTAAATGTTCCATCTGGGTACTCTTTCATAGATAAAGATTGTAGCATTCCAATAACAATATCTTTTCCTTCAATATCAATTATTGATCCCTGAATTCTTCCAACTTTAGCAGATGGTAGGCATTGAGTTATTCTTTCAATCCATTGATTTAACAAAAATTCCTTATGAACTACAATAAGCGTTTTTTCTTTTATCAAAGAAATTAGATTCAACGCAGTTATGGTATTATGTGTAACAGTAAAATCTCCTAATAGAAATCTATGATTGCCGTCAATTTCAAATCCAAAATAATCATCTATATCTAATTCTTCAATTTTTATTTGATATCTAAGAACATCTTTAAATTGTCTTTTTGGTAATGCCCTTTTTTTAGGATTTAGAGTTGGTATCATTTCAAATCCTTCTCCACTTATACAAATTCTAAATGAAGATTTGTGATTTTTGGGTTGTTTGTAACAAGAAAACCCTAAACTTCTTGCTAAATATATGACATCATCTATTAAGACTTCATTTTTTTGAGTAAATGCAAATATATTATTATCGTATAAAACTCCAGCACTATCCAATAATCCAGCCAATAAATTTAGTCTGTTCTCTCGTGAATTACATTTATAAATTGGGGGAATGTGTTTATTCTCTATCATATTTAATTCTTTTAAAGTATTCAATAAAATATTATCTTCAAATAATCCTTTATCGCTATTTATTTCATAATAATATTTTTCACTATAAAATAATGATAAATTATAATTAGGTAAATTTTTATAGAAATAATGAAAAACTGTTGGGTCTTTGCAAGATATTTTTGAATTATGAGAATATTTATCACCTAACCAATATCCTATAATATATGGATCAATCGGCAGTGTTTTTTCTGAAAAAATGACTGATACTTTATAACCATATAATGGTAATGATTTGGATTTTATTGATAAATAATCCAACACTGAAATATCATTTATCAATCCTCCCGTATTTTTTAAAGATAATATATGACTTTCATTAACAGTATAACTTTCATTTGGTCTATAAAAATTAGAAATTTTATACATTTTTTCTCGTCCTCGTGCCAAAGATAAAATATTTCTCGGAGTTGAATCGTCGCCCATAATTTCATCTCCAATTTTGACATCTTGAACCATCTTAATAGATCCATCATACATTATTATTGGAGTATCATATTTAAGACATTTCCCTGCACCTGTATATAATTCTAAAAGACCGCCGAAAACTTTGTATCCTGTTTGCTGTTGTTTTTGAATATTATCCATAAATGTTTTTACAACTTCTTCTTGCATTGGTCTCAGAGTTCCTATAAAGTCCAATGAAATTTTATCTGCTTCAATAAGTTTAGATGGAACCACTCCGTATTTTTGTATACCATAGAATTTTGGTATATAAAATTTATTGTCTGATTCAATATATACAGGATATGATATTATAGGACCTGAAATAAGACCAGATTTGGGGTATACTATTAAATCTTGTTTTAAAGATAATTTTTCTTTTTCAGTCATATTTTTTTTAAAAAGTGAATATCCTTTTGTTCCAATATAATTAGTCATTGTTTACTGTTTTTAGATTATATTATAATAAATCATTAATTTTAAATCATTTTTATTTCTTAGAAAAATATAAAATTAGAAAAATATTCTAAG
>Ga0114958_10003008_pt1 | contig 12273 bp, 10 predicted proteins | sample C_130208_EF_Meta_FD_89577 | JGI IMG/M metagenome (GOLD analysis project Ga0114958, IMG submission 89577) | Freshwater microbial communities from Lake Croche, Canada to study carbon cycling - C_130208_EF_MetaG | ecosystem: Environmental > Aquatic > Freshwater > Lake | place: Lake Croche, Canada... | reverse complement strand
TGAAAGAGTGAGCGTAGCGGATTGGGCGGAGGAAAGAACAACGTCATCGCGGGACCATTGATAGGTGAGCGTGGCATCACCGGTCGCAGTGACCGAAAACATCTCTGAGCCGCCAACGGCGGCAGTCTGCGCGGCCGGTTGCGTTGTGATCGAGGGTGAGCCGACGGGAGCAGCCCCTTCAATTTTTGCGCGGAGCGCGGTGGCAACCGAAGCAGGTAGTTCGGTGAAAAACGTGTATCCGGTATCGGTCTCAATCTGACCAGCTGTGGTGATGTAGTTTTGCCAAGGAGTACTGCGGACGCCGGCGATATTGGGAATCTTAATCGCAATAACGCGCGTCGCGGTAGTGATACGACTGACCGCGGTGCCGCTGCCGACCGGAACAACCACCGCAATTTTCCAAGTATAACCGGCGATAGCGACGCCGCTAGCAATGGTAGCACCGGCGTATCCGCTTGGGCCCGAGATGATCAAAACTTCGTTACCGGCGGCGGCGATGGAGCGACACTCGCTCTCAAAATTAGCCCAGACGCCTTGGTTATTGTCAGGCGACTGGGGAATCATGTTGGTCATGTAAAACGTGGCCTCATTATCCGCGTCTGTGACCGTACGATCCCCCGAGGGGCACATATGGCCACGATCAAAACCTGAACCTGAATAGTCGGTCGTGAGGACTTGGTAAAAACCGACGGGTAAAGTGGTGTCTTGGAAAAAATTTGCGGAACGACCCGAGGTGCCGACATCTGCAAGCGTAAGATTCCAACTAACCCAGTTGGGCTCGCGCGTGGTATTATTGAACGAAAGAGCGTACTGAGGCCGGGCGATGAGGTAGTTAGTTGTAGCAGAGGCTACAGAAGTGGCACTGCTGGGGTTGCCAAGTTGGCTTTGTAAGGTGGTGCCAATCGTGGCGCGGGCCGCGGTGGCGAACTGTGAAACGACCAAGACGAACCAGACCAAGCGGCGGGGCAATGTCATGCGCCCAAGCTGCCGCAAACGGTGCGGTGAAAGCAACCGTTACGCGAGTTTTCACCTTTATGCAGAACAAGTGCGTGTCAGCATGGCCGCCGATGAAAACCCCATTCATGCTGTTCGCGTTCATTGGGCTAGTCGCTGGCATTTGCGGCGCTGAAACGTCGAGCCCACGACTTAATATTCTTTTTGTATTCGCCGATGATTGGGGCCGCTACGCCGGCGCATACCGCGGGCTCGATGGCCGACCAACGATCAACGATGTGATTCAAACCCCACATGTGGACCGCGTCGCCCGCGAAGGCGTCGTGTTCAAAAACGCCTTCGTTAACGCCCCGAGCTGCACCCCGTGTCGCAGCTCGTTGCTCTCCGGCCGACATTTTTTTCAGACGGGCCGTGGCGCAATTTTGCAAGGCGCCGTATGGGACGCCACGATCCCAACCTTTCCACTACTGCTTCGCGAGCACGGTTATCATATTGGCAAAAGCCACAAAGTCTGGAGCCCCGGGACGCCCGCCGATGCCGGCTTCGGCGGTCAGGCCTACGCATATCAACGTGCCGGCGTCGGCTCGAATAATTTTTCGGAAAACGTGACTGCTGATATCGCACGAGGCTCATCATTGGCCGACGCCCGCGCCCGAATTACGGCAGAGGTGCGCGCGAATTTTGGCGACTTTCTCGCCGCGCGAAAACCAGGCCAACCCTGGCTTTATTGGATGGGTACAACTACCACGCATCGCACTTGGATCAAAGGTAGCGGGAGAAAACTCTGGGGCATTGAGCCTGATCAACTCAAAGGCAAGTTGCCCAGCTTTCTGCCGGACGTGCCCGAAGTCCGCGAAGATGTCGCCGACTATCTGGGCGAATGTCAGGCCGTGGACGCCTACGTGGGGGCGTTGCTCCAAAGTCTCGAGGAGGCCGGCGAACTCGAACACACGCTGATTGTGCTCAGCGGCGATCACGGGATGCCCGGCGTGCCACTTGGCAAATGCAACCTCAACGACTTCGGTACAGCGGTGCCGTTGATCATGCGCTACCCGGGAGCGAAACCCGCCCGCGTTATCGAAGACTTAGTAAGTCTGCCTGACTTGATGCCGACGTTTTTGGAAATTGGCCGCGTGCCTCCGCCGCAGGGATTGTACGGAGTAAGCCTATTGCCGCTATTAAACTCCGACCAGCAAGGCCACATAGATGCGAGTCGCCATGCGATCATCTCTGGCCGCGAACGCCATGTCGGCGCGGCTCGAGAGGGTAACCTACCCTACCCGATGCGCTCCATTCGTACCCGAGATTTTCTCTACATCCGCAATTTCGCGCCTGAGCGCTGGCCGATGGGCGCACCGTTACAGGCCGCAACCGCTCAACCTGATTTCGCCTTAATCGCTGAAAATACGCGTGCCGCGTATCCAGACATGGACGCCAGCCCCACCAAAACTTGGCTTATCGCCCACGGCGCCTACCCAGAATGGAAAAAGCACTACGAACTCGCATTCGCGAAACGTCCCGCCGAGGAACTCTACGAACTCAAAAGTGATCCCGATCAGGTAAAAAATCTCGCGAGCGATCCAGCCTTTACCAAGGTACGGCGTGCGCTCTCTGAGCAGTTGATGGCGACACTGCAAGCTGCAGGTGATCCACGCTTGATGGGCGATGGCGGCACATTTGACCGCAGCCCTTACAGCGATCCTGAGGACAACAACGCGCCTAAATCGGGCAAAGCTGCGAAAAAGAAAAAATCGTGAAGCCCCACACGGGAAGCGGGCGTGGGCTTGGGCCATGTTTGCGCCAGAAAATAAATTTACGAGCAGCGTAGTTTCAGCGTATGGGTTAACAAGATTCACCTCTCCCCAACAAATTCAAGGAGCGTGCTTAACGCCGTTTAATTGGAGCAAATCCCAACGGTTGCCGTATTCATCCTGAAAGACTGCGACGGTCCCATAGGGCTCGGAACGTGGAGCCTCTAAAAACTTTACGCCGCGTGCATGGAACAGAGCGTAATCGCGCTGAAAATCATCCGTGTGTAAAAATAGAAAAACCCGCCCGCCCGATTGTTGGCCGACGGCAGCCAATTCGGTCGCATTTTTGGCCCGCGCGAGCAGCAGATAAGTCCCACCATCTGTCGCGCTGCGCGGCGCCACAAGCACCCAGCGTTTTCCTGGGGCAAGCGGGGTGTCTTCCACCAGCTGAAAACCCAGTATGCTGGTATAGTAAGCGATCGCCTCGTCGTAATCGCGCACCAAAAGCGAAACATACCCAATCCGCTGGTTCATAAAACAAGTAGCTTAAATAAGCCTTACGACGGAGACCTCAACTTCAGATCCGATCACGACGTTTCCATAACCACACGGCCGTCACGAGCAGCACCACGATCACCAGCGTGCCCCAAAGCGTGAAGGTGTGCGTGCGCTTGAGCGCATGTTCCAGTTGCACGAAATCGTCCGCGAATTTCACCCACAGCCACTGTCCGAGCCATACGAAAACCGGCACGCTTACCAGCGCCGCCAATCCGTCCATGAGCAAGAATTTCACCAAAGACACCTTCAGTGAACCTGCGCTGAAAAAAATCGGTGCCCGTAAGCCCGGCAGGAACCGGCCAATGAACAGACCCGTGGTTCCGTGTTTGGCAAAAAGCTCCTCGACGCGAGCCTGTTTAGTAGCAGGGAAAATTCGCTGAAACCACGCAGTACCGAGCAAACGGGTGCCGTAACGTTGACCGGCAAAAAAAATCATCGTGTCGCCCGCCAGCACGCCCATGTACATAAATGCGCTCACTTTGAGCCATGAATGTCCATCTATCACCCCTAACATGCCCGCGGCAATGAGTACGATATCCTCCGGCATCGGTAAACCAAACCCACACAACAAAAGCAGTATAAACGGTCCCCACAGCGAAAGGGGCGTGCCCTGGAAATACTCGAGTAGGTGTTCAAGCATGGGCTGGACTCAGCAACCAAGCGGCGCCGCTCGCATAGATAGTTTAGGGGGAACAGGGTTCATCACTAGGGTCACTGCAGCCAACAAACAGCCGCGTCGTATCCTGCCAAGGGTTTTGTGACTGGCGTTTAAGCGATGTAACCTAAGCGCTGCTTTTTCGCGTGCGCGCAATCGCTAGCTCGCACAGAAATAACGTTCATTTGAAATCACCAGCCCACACCCGCGCCGTCGGGCAACTCATCGCGGCCGCGCTCTGTTGGAGCCTCGGCGGGCTCTTGATCAAAGCCATCGCATGGCCGCCGCTCGTCGTAGCAGGCGGACGAGGGTTGATTGCAGCCTTGTTTATCGCCGCGATCAGCCGCGACCTGAAGTTTCACTTTTCCCGCCCCCAAGTGCTCGGTGCGCTCGGCTACGCGGCTTGCACGGTCACGTTTTGTGCCGCCACGAAACTCACGACCGCGGCCAACGCGATCCTGCTCCAATACACGGCGCCGGTGTGGATCGCTCTTTTTAGTGCCACGCTCTTGGGGGAACACACCACTCGCGCCGATTGGCTCACGATCATCGCTGTCCTCGGCGGCATGGGTTTATTCTTCGCCGACAACCTCGAATTCTCCGGTCTACTCGGCAACATCCTTGGGGCAGTGAGCGGTCTGTGTTTCGCGGGTATGACACTCGCGTTGCGTTACCAAAAAGACGGCTCGCCCGTCGAATCCATCATCTTGGGCAATATCCTCGCCTTTCTCATTGGCCTACCGTGGATCATCGGTGCGCCGAATCTGCCATCGAGTGGCTGGGGTGCATTGGTGCTGCTGGGTTCACTGCAACTAGGCGTGTCGTACTTGCTCTACGCGCGAGCCATCCGGCACGTGACCGCCCTCGAAGCTGTACTGGTTCCCGTGATCGAGCCGTTGCTCAACCCGCTTTGGGTGCTACTCGCCTTGGGCGAACGCCCTTCGCCTAAGGCACTGATAGGCGGCGCAGTCGTACTTGGCGCCATCACCTTCCGCGGTGTCTATAATCTGCGCAACCGCCGCGCAACATACTGAGCCGGTCCAGGTCCCACTCCATCGGGATGCACCTGCGTCACATTTTCGTTTTTTTCACGATGTCCGCCGCCCTCAATGCTGCCACTTCACCCGAGGCGGTCGTGTTGCTCCATGGTTTGGGCATGGGGGGCTGGGCGATGAGCCGCATCGAAAGTAAACTCGCAGACCAAGGCTACCGCGTCGTAAACCTTTCTTACCCCTCGCGCACTATTCGTTTAGAAACGCTTGCGCGCGAATGGCTCCCCACGCAACTGGCCGCACATAAGGTCTCCGTCGCGCCACGCGTACACTTTGTCACTCACTCGATGGGCGGCATCTTGGTGCGCGCTTGGATAGACGATTGTCGCCAGCGCGGCATCGCGCTACCGGCCAACCTTGGGCGCACCGTCATGCTCGCGCCGCCGAATCAAGGCACGGTAATCGCCGAAAAGCTCGCAGCCTTCTCGCCATTCCGCTGGTTCACCGGCATAAACGGCTATCGCCTCGGTACGTCATCAGCCAGCCTCCCAATCAAATTCGGTCCTTGGCCCGCCAACGCCGGCGAACTCGGCATCATCGCCGGAAACCGATGGTTTAATCCGCTCTTTATATTTTGGTTCGATGGGCCCAACGACGGCACCGTCGCCGTGACGCACACCCACCTAACTGGCGAGCACGCGCACCGTGTGCTGCCTTACTCACACACTTGGCTGCAATGGCGCAAAGAGACTCTCGATTTGGTGAGCGTGTTTCTGCGCACCGGCACGTTTAAAAGCCCTTAGTCGCACGAACCAACCCGCTCACAGGAACTTATTTCGCCGGAGGCTTCAGCTGGATCAAAACGTTGGCCGCCGTGATCAACCCACCGCCCACTAGTAGAGTCCACGTGGCGGCTTCATTCGCATAAGCGATCCCCGCCCAAACCGAAAAAATCGCCGGTAAAAACAACGCCATTAACGCACCAAACACAGGCTCTACGCAATAAATCAACCCCGCTTCTATAGCTGTGATTTTCGGCTGCCACACATTCATAAGCCCGAATGACCCAAGCGTACACAATAAGGTCAACCCAGCGGTAAAAACCAGCCAAGCCGACGAAGTCCACGGCACCACCAGCGCCGCGAGGTTCGGTGCCTCCGCAACTGCCAACCCTACAAATACCAAGGCCTGCGTCGCGAAAATCACTAGCGTCAGCTCAAACGCCCGATTCGCCGCATACTCCTTTTTATCGAGCCACAATATCTGCCCCATGAAAAATATCGACGAGACCAACGTCTCCCATTCACCGCGCCCAAACCGCAGTTGCCGCCAATCGAAATTCCCTAAAATCGCCACGCCTGCCAACACCAGAGCGCAACTCAACCAGACCGCGATACCAGGATTCCGCCGCGCCCGCACTGCGATAAAGATTGGAATTAAAATCGCATAAAACTGCGTGAGAAACGCCGATGTACTCGCCGCCGTGAACTGCATCCCGTCGTTTTGAAACAGCATCCCCGCCGCAGCAAATAAACCAATCGCCACCCCTTGCTTTAACTCCCCTCGCTTAACCCCGAGGCACGCGCGCGGCTTCAGCGCGATCAACACCAACAACGCCAAAAAAAAGCGCGGAGCCACGGTGTAGACCGTGGAAAACCAAGAGCCCGCCTCAGGCACCAATTTTTCGTGCAGCAATAAAATACTTTTAATCAGCGGGAAACTCAGCCCCCAAAAGAAATTCGCGACCAACAGCATGAGCAGCGCACGCGTACGTTGCGGATGAGTGGAATCAAGGGACATAGCTGCGAAAAAATTCGAAAGTGTAAACCGAAGTTCGCCACCGTGCCGACCGTTCCTAAAACCATAGGCGTTTAACTCCATCGGTGGTTAGACCGTGGGGAGCCAAACGTGATCTATGACGCCGCGCGAACAGCTTTCGCGGCTAGCCTGCGGAGTCGCACCGCAGTTCGAGGTCGCCCCTTGGGAGGGCATCACGGGATCAGCGCGGCCGGAACGGCCGTTGGGTGACACCGGATCGAAGCGTGCGCTTCGGCCTGTCGGGGGCTGTAAGCCCCGGCTTCCTTTCGGTTGGGTGGAAGAACGGCGGCGTGGCTGCCGGGCTTTGGCCCAGAGCCGCCAGTTGTGCCAGACGTGCCGGGTGCGATTCCTTGCAGGTAGCACCCGGGCGGTGCCGGCAGAACGAGTCCGCAGTTTTTCTCCAAAGTTGAGGGCGCGGCGCGCGATCACGGCGGCGGCGGCGCGATGCACCGACAGGCCGTAGCCTTCGGCAAACTTGCCCCGGCCGATGACCGAGGTGAACGCCGGGTTGACCGGCAACAGCCCGATGCCTTCCCGCGCACACCGCCCTTGCATGATCGCGGCGAAGGCGGCGTAGGCGAACGCGGACAGCATCCGGTTGCCGGCCGCACCCCGGCCCTGTTTTTTCGCCTCTGCAAAATCGAGCCGTTCGATGGCCACCGGGACGCCGTGCGCCAAAGCATAGCGGGCGACCACCCTCACCGCATCCCCGATGGCTGCCCGCACTTGGTCTTGGTCGCGATCCTCGATCTGCCACGGCACGTCGAAGTGATCGGCAAGGTTGCCGCTGCGATCAATCCGCGTGACCGCCAACCCCCACGGGTTCAGGTCCACCCCGACACAACCGGATTGCGGGTCGGTGACGACCGGCGCGGTCGCGGTCGCGAACGACGCGTAAACATACCAGCGATCATCCCGGCGGAGGAACCGGTAGCTGACGGCATCGCCACGCTCCACGGCCGCGCCTTTGCGCGGCCCCCGCTGCACCTCTTGCACCTTGGGGGTCAGCGCGGCCAAGAGATCGGCTTGGCGATAGGCGAAGGCGACGGGGATCGCCACGGTGCCGCCGCCCAGCGCACCGGGCAGTCGGAGGTGGAGTTGATCGTCGCGGTATTGGCAGGATTGGTTGCCGCACGTCTCGTCGGCCGAGCCCAACACGAAGAACCCGGCCGCGCGTTTCGCCCGCCACTGCTCGCGCCATGCGGCGTGCGAGGCGTGCCCGTTGGCTTCCAAGTCGAACTGTTCTCGAAACAGCGCGCGGGAGCCGAAGTAGATCGCGGGAATCTTGGCCGCGAGTTCGGTTTTCAGCCGCCGCAGCCGGGCCGTGAGCAGAGCCAGCCGGCGCTGCTTTTGATGCCGTGCTACCGACCGTTGGAGTTTCGTCAGCGCCAGCGCGCACTTTTCGATCTGGTTCCGGGTCGTCGCGACGTTGCGTTCGCGCGCGGCCCGCCACGCCTCCACCCGCGCCTGCAACTGGTTGTGGACGGCGTTAAACTGCCGGGCGGTGATCTGGTGCTCGGCCACGAACCGGCGCTTGGCCGCAGCCACGGGCTCGGCCTTCACGTAGAGCGCGACGAACAGCAACCGCTCCAGCCGGGCGAACAGTTCCGCATACCGGGCCAACACCGGCTCCAGCGCGCGGTCTTTAAATTTGGCGCTGATCGTAATCACGGCGCGGGTGATTGGTCTTGTTGCAAACTCGCCAGCGCCCGGGCCGCACGATTCTTCGCCGAACGGCGACCATACAGCCGCGCGCACATGCGGGTGAGCACCGCGATCACGTCTTGGACCAAATCGTCTTTGAGTTCGGTGTCGTCCACGACCAGCAGTTTGCGGCCGTCCGCCGCCATCGCCGCCTCGACGTATTCCGCGCCGAAACGCATCAACCGGTCCCGGTGCTCCACCACAATGACCCCGACCTTGGGATTGCGCAGCAGCCCCATCAATCCTCGCCGGTGGCCGTTGAGACCGCTGCCGACTTCGGACGCAGTCGCGATCACGTTGAGCCGGTTTGCCGCCGCGAACACCGCGAGCCGCCCGAGTTGCCCTTCAAGGTCTTTTTTCTGGTCGGAGGACGATACCCGGGCGTAGAGGGCCACGCCGCGCCCGGCCGGTTGCGCAGGCGCATCCACCAACACGGTCCCGGTCGCAAGCTGCCGGGCCGGCACCGGCAACTTGCCCGTCTTCCACAACCGCCACGCGGTTTGATAATGCAGGCCCTCTTGGGCTGCCCAAGCACTCAGTTTCACCGGCGACCCCCTTGCTTCGCTTCGACCTCGACGAACACGTTGCCAACCGCCGCCAAGCGGCGGGCGTTCGCCATCGCCAACTCGCGGGCGAATCCCGCCAGCCGATCCAAGTCGCCGCTGACCGCCTTCGCCCACCGCTGCGTCCCATTGCGCCCAACCGCTTCATTGGCCCAAGCGAAAGCCCGGTTCTCCGGTTCGCCCTGTTTCAACGCACGGAAGGCGATTTCCTGCCACAAGGTTTCGGCTCGGCTTTTGATCGCGGCCCGCGCCTCCGCGCTATGTTCGCCGTTGGCGGCACAATGCTCGGCGAGACTCTGGTAAGTCTGTTGGGCGAACCAATCGGCCTGCGCCTTACGCCGCTTCGCGGCGCGGAGGCTCTGCTCGCGTTGTGCGGTCCACCGCGCCGTGCGCTCCGCGAGGAAGCCCGCCAAAGCCTGCGCCGCCCACTGCTCCGCCGCCGCCCGTTCGCCGAATCCGGTCTGCTCCCGCTCAACGGTGGTCCCGCGCGAGGTTCCACGGCGCAGGACTTGGGCGGTGTAACCGCCCAGGCTTTCGATCACATGGCAGACGATTTTTTTGTTTCGCGCGCCCATAAATCGCCCGTCATCGTGACGGATAGACCGAATAGATCAATATAATTGGTGACGTTTAGCGATAAAATAGTGTGCAGTTGCGAACCCCGCCAAGCCAATTGGCAGAACGCCCCACCAAGCCTCCATTCTATTTTTTGACCTCCTCCCGGCCCTGGAGAGCTGGGATTCCCTTACGCAGCACGCCTACGAAGCAAGCGGGAGCGATTGAAATTCGCCTCTTGTGCCAGATGCTTAAACATTAAGCCAACGATTTGGGTTACAATTTAACAACAACGAAGCCACCTCCGCGCCAGCGACTCGACAATCCCTGCGCCCGTCGCCACTTCTACACAAGCATGGCTAAAGCCAACCTAGAGCGCCTTTCTAAAAAAACCTACGAGGCTCGCGTCGCCGAAGCCCGCGCCGAGCTCGTCCACATGCAGGTGCAGTTGAAAAATGCACCTTTTCCCGTCCTCATCGTGGTCGCAGGGGTCGACGCCTCCGGCAAAGGCGAAGTCGTCAACACCCTTAACGCCTGGCTAGACCCCCGCGGCGTGGAAACCTTCGCCTTCCACGAACCCACCGACGAAGAACGAGAACGCCCTGCCATGTGGCGCTTCTGGCGCTGCCTCCCGCCTTATGGTCGCATAGGCATCTACGCCGGCGGCTGGCACACTGAAGCCCTCCGCGAAGACCCGCGCAGCCCCCGCGACCTCGCCGAATTCGACACCGCGCTTCGCCGCATCGCCCGTTTCGAAGACCAGCTCACCGCGGACGGTGCGCTCATTATTAAAATCTGGCTTCATCTCACCAAAGACGGGCAACGCGCCCGCCTTCAGGAACTCGAAAAAGACGAACGCACGGCTTGGCGCGTCTCCACCGAAGACTGGGAAAGTCATCGCGATTATGACCGTCTCGCTCGCCTCTCTGATACCATGCGCCGCGCCACCCAACGACCCGGCGCCCCCTGGCACGTAGTCGATGCCGCCGATCCCCGCGCCCGCAACCTCGAGGTTGCTGACCGTGTGCTCGCCCGTTTCCGCGCCCACTTCCGTACTCACAAGACGCGACCCGCTGCCACCAAACCTCGCCGGACCACCCCGCTCCGCGCCGCCGGACTCCGCCGCCTCCTCTCGCTCGCACTCGACCAAAACATCGACCCCAAAGGCTACGAAGAAAAACGCGACAAATGGCTCGGAAAACTCAACCGAATCGTTCGTAGCGCCTCTCAAGCCCGCCGTTCCATCGTCTGGGTCTTCGAAGGCTGGGACGCCTCCGGTAAAGGCGGCGCCATTCGCCGTTTGACCGATGCTATCGACGCGCGCGACTCCCGCGTCATCCCCATCGCCAAACCCACCGACGAAGAAAAATCTCATCCTTACCTCTGGCGTTTCTGGCGACACATTCCCCGCGCAGGCATGGCGACCATTTACGACCGCTCCTGGTATGGCCGAGTCCTAGTCGAACGCCTCGAAGGCTTCGCCCGCGAAGAAGAATGGCGCCGAGCCTTCTCCGAGATCAACGAATTCGAACGCGAACTCGTCGAACACGGCGTCATCGTCATCAAATTCTGGCTTCATATCAGTAAAGACGAACAACTCCGCCGTTTCAGAAATCGCGAAGAAACCGATTATAAGCGCCACAAAATCAACGCCGAGGACTGGCGCAATCGACGCAAATGGGCCGCCTACGAGACAGCGGTCGGCGATATGATCGCCCTTACACAAACCCGCTTCGCGCCCTGGCACCTGATCCCCGCCAATAACAAACGCTTCTCCCGTCTCGAAATCATCAAGGCCTCCTGTAAACAAATCGAAGCCGCGCTCGAGGAAAAATCCTGATCGCGCCGTAACGCGCCAAAACCAAGCCGAAGTCTTGAAAGCGGCGTTGCGACCGGCGGCCCAGCCCATGCAATCTTAGCTCATGCATCCCCGCCCCGTTTGCTTCGTATTGATTGTTGCTGCCCTCGTTTTAGGCTCAATCACCCGCGCCGATGTGCCGTGGCTACCCGCGGGGCTGCCACCCGCGCCAGCCAACAGTCCGGCCCTCTGCCCAGGCGCTTTTCTCTCCCCTGCTCAAGGCGCCGCGATACTTGACGCTGCCCTCACCCAATTTCCGGATCGCGCAACCTGGGACACCTACGCTGCCCACCTGCGCACCCGCATCCAAGCCGCCGCCGGTCTCTTGCCTTGGCCGCGGCGCACCCCGCTCAATCCGATCGTCCGCGACCGGCGCATCCACGAAGGCTACACTGTTGAAAACGTCGCCTTCGAATCTGCCCCTGGCCTATTCGTAACCGGCAATCTTTATCGCCCAATCGATCTCACAACTAAACATCCCGTGGTCCTCACCACCCACGGACACGCCCGAGCAGTTGCCACGCCCGCCGATTACGACTCGCACGCGCGCTTCGCGCCCCACGTACAGACGCGCTGCGCCCAACTTGCCCGTATGGGGGCCATTGTTTTCGCCATCGACATGTTCGCTTACGGCGAAGGCGTCCAAATTTACGGCCAAGAAGCGCACCGCGACCCGCGCGCGATCACAATCCAGCTGTGGAACAGTATCCGTGCACTCGATTTTCTACTTGGGCTCGAAGGCGCGGACGCCACCCGCGTCGGCGTCACCGGCGAATCCGGCGGCGGCACGCAAACTTTTCTGCTCACCGCACTCGACTCACGCGTGACGGTGAGTGCACCGGTCGTGATGGTCTCTGCGCATTTT
>Ga0114958_10003002_pt1 | contig 12293 bp, 11 predicted proteins | sample C_130208_EF_Meta_FD_89577 | JGI IMG/M metagenome (GOLD analysis project Ga0114958, IMG submission 89577) | Freshwater microbial communities from Lake Croche, Canada to study carbon cycling - C_130208_EF_MetaG | ecosystem: Environmental > Aquatic > Freshwater > Lake | place: Lake Croche, Canada... | reverse complement strand
GGGCGTGACTTTGACCAAGCAGGGTTGGGTTTGGCCGCTTGCACTTCTGGCGGCGCTCGCTACCGGCCTCGTGATTGGCTTTTTGATTGGTCTGCTGGTCGCCCGGCTGGGTATCCCATCCTTCGTTGTCACTCTTGCTGCTTTCCTAGGACTGCAAGGCGTAATGCTGCTCATCATTGGTGAAGGCGGCACTATCCCGATTCAGAGCGACATCTTGTTGGCTGTCATGAACAAGAACATGCCAGTGTGGGGCGGATGGTTGCTCTGGGCAATCGTGGTCTTTGGCTATGGCGCAATCTCATTGCGAGCAATCATGAGTCGGCGTCGCATTGGTCTGGTTGGCTCTTCAACTTCGGTCTGGCTGGCAAAGGTTATTGCGATTGGCGTGCTTTTTGGCGGAGTCGTGTACCTGCTCAATATTCCTCGCCAAATCGTTCGGGCTGGGCGTCAAACTTGTGAAGTCGTGGGCGTAGTGAATCAACCGGTGGGTTGTATTCCAAATATTCAAGGAGTGCCTTGGGCAGTTCTTGTTGTTTTAGTGCTGCTTGTCATTGGAACCTTTGTACTTGGGCGCACTTCGTACGGTCGCCATATTTATGCGGTAGGCGGTAATGCCGAAGCTGCACGTCGTGCAGGTATCAGCGTCTCAATGATCAAGATCAGTTGCTTCATGATCTGTTCATTCATGGCTGCAATTGCTGGCGTGCTCATTGCATCGAGAGATAACTCAGTTTCCCCAACCACCGGCGGTGCGCAAACCCTGCTCTTTGCGGTAGGCGCGGCTGTCATTGGCGGCACCTCGCTCTTTGGTGGTCGAGGACGGGTCATCGATGCAGTCATTGGTGGGCTTGTTGTGGCAGTCATTGCAAACGGACTGCCACTTGTCACCCAACAGTCAGGTATTCAATACGTCGTCACTGGTTTGGTGCTGCTGGTCGCTGCCAGTGTTGATGCCATTTCGCGCAAGCGAACATCAGCCGCCTAGCCGGCGAGGAACATGAGGACTTCGCTCGCTTCTTCGCAGGACGAAGTACGCCGCCACAATTTGGCAGCAGTACTGCAACGTCTGCATTTAGGTGGGCCGGTCAGTCGCTCCGAACTTGTGGCACTCACCGGACTTAACCGCAGCACAGTCGGCGTGCTTGTTGCTGAACTTGCAGAGCAAGGGTTGGTTGTTGAAGAGCCAGGGGCTACTGGAACGGTAGGTCGGCCATCACTCATTGTGATGCCGCAACCCGGATCCGCGATTGTTTTAGCCTTCGATTTTCGGGTTGATCGAACTGTTGGCGCAGTCATTGGGCTTGGCGGGAAAACGATTTCGCGGGTGGAGCGATTTCGGGAGAATTCCGAGTCGGCACCTGATCTTTCAGTTTTGCAGCTCATCGATATGGCGCATGAACTTCTTGAAGAAGTACCTGAAGAAACACTGTGGGTTGGTACTGGCATCGGATTGCCCGGAATTGTCAATGAGCGCACAGGGGTGGTTTCGCAGGCGCCCAACCTTGGCTGGATTGATGTGCCATTCGCGCAAATGGTCACTGACGCTCTGCGCAAGGAATTTGGCGAGGTTCCAACGACTGTTGCGAGCAACGATGCAGATCTCGGAGCGCTGGCGGAACATACGCGTGGGGCTGCAATTGACTCCGGAAACGTTATTTACGTTTCCGGTGAAGTGGGTATCGGCGGAGGCGTGGTTCTTGGCGGCGCATTGATGACGGGCGCGGGCGGATTCGGTGGCGAAATCGGCCACATGATCGTGAATCCAACAGGAGCGCAATGTCGTTGTGGATCGCGAGGGTGCTGGGAAACTGTCATCGGTCGAGCAGCGGTTCTGTCCTGCATTCAAGACTCTAAGTCTGTTGGTGATGTGCAGGATGTCATTAATTCTGTTCTTGCCGGGGAAGTCGAAGTTCAGGACAAACTGAATGGTGTTGGTCGGTGGCTCGGAATTGGCCTAGTGAATCTCATCAATATTTTCAATCCAGAAGTCGTTGTTCTGGGTGGCCACCTTGGGCAGATCTATCCAGTAGTTGCTGATGTGGTCAACGAACAAATTAGCCATGCACTTCGCGCGCCTCGCGAACAAGTGCGAGTGGCTCTGCCTGTGCTTGGCGAGGACAGCACCTTGATCGGTGCAAGTGAATCAGCGTTCGCTTCGCTGCTAGCACGCCCGATGGAAGCAGTGGGTGAATCAAGTACCTTCGTCACGTCAAAGTGACTCATCACCTCGCTAGGCACTTAATGCGAAGCGGGTGGACTGAGAATTACTCGTTGTCCGCTCTTTACTGAAAGCCGCGCTGCATCGAGCACCCGTAAGTTCGCAATGACTTCGTTAAGAGTGACCGGCGGTTGGCTATTGCCGGTGATGGAGTCCCGTACTGCTGCGTAGAAGTGTGGCCAATTTCCGGAAACGAGAGGAACCTCGGTCGCAGTGATCGTTCCATCTTCATTACCGATTCTGACGTCGGCAGTGAATGACTCTGTGCCCCAATCCATGCCTATCGGAGTTAGCCCAGAGCGAAGGTGCGTTTCTTGGGTGTCAGATTCAGCGATCCGGACCGCACCCCTAGAACCAAGGAGTAAAAAGCGGGGATCTGGAAATGCGGATACCTGACTTCCTACGAGCAAACTGATCGCACCACTTTCGTGGGTCAAAATGATTTGCATGTCGTCATCGGCGGAATCTGGTTGCCGAATCGAACGCGCATACGCGTCGACTCCGATGACACTCCCAAGTAATTGGATAGCCTGGTCAACAAGGTGGGCACCGAAATCGAGGAGCACACCGCCAAGATCTTGAACGTCATTTGATTCGCGCCAGTTACCCCGTGGAGTTACGCGCAAGCGTTCGAAGCGGGATTCGAACCGATGGGGTGTTCCCAGCTGTCCATCGGCGATAGCCAGTTTGAGGGTAAGGAAATCTGAATCCCACCGCCGATTTTGGAAGGGATGTAATTGCACGCCTGCATCGAGTGCAGCTTGAGCAAGCTCTTGCGCCTCTAAGGCTGATCCGGCAAGCGGTTTGTCGACAACCACATGTTTTCCGGCGGCAATGGCTTGCCGGGCATCGTGAACATGGGCCCGGTTTGCGTTGGCAATCACGACGACATCAATTTCTGGACTGCTGGTGAGCGCTTCTTCTAGGGTTGCGTGAATCTGCGCACCAGGAATATCGATGAGTGCTTGCCGGGTGCGTTCTGGATCGCGAGTGACAACGCCGCAGATTGAGTATCCAGCAGTCGCCAACATGAGCGGTGCATGAAAAACCTTGCCAGCTAGGCCATATCCAACGAGAAGAACGTTCAGGTCATTGCTCACGAACTAAGTGAACCACTTTCCATCGTGGATTCCCTAGGAAGTGACCTCTACCCGATTACCTTCTGGATCACAGATGACGGACTCGTAATAGCCATCCCCTGTGCGTCGAGGCCCGGAAAGAATTGGGACTCCTTGAGCTGCCATTTCAGCGGTGAGGAGGTCGACTGCCTCGTCACTTCCTACTTTGATCGCGATATGGGCGTATCCAAGGGTGAATTCCAGGGGAGCAGCATCGACATCTGGCCGCTGCATGAGCTCAAGACGGGGGCCGGATCCGATGGAAAGGAAAAAGGACTCAAAGCCGGTAGCTGCATTCTTATATAGAGGTGACGCCTCGGCTTGGAACCAACGTACGTAGAAATCTCTAAGAACCGCAATATTGGCTGACCATAGGGCCACATGTTCAATTCGCATGGTGAGTAGCTCCTTGGCAAGTTGGGGATTCCTCTATTTTGGCCGCTGAGCCTTGCGAATAGGGGAAATCACCGGACTCGGGTAATCTTTCCCAACGTGCCTGCGATCATTTTGCTCGGATCCCAATGGGGAGACGAAGGTAAGGGAAAAGCAACGGATCTCCTTGGAGGTCGCGTTGATTACGTCGTGCGATACCAAGGCGGCAATAACGCGGGTCACACCGTAGTTATTGGTGATCAAAAGTTCGCCCTCCACTTGTTGCCAAGTGGCATTTTGACCCCTGAAGTCATCCCCGTTATCGGCAATGGCGTCGTGATTGACCCGGCCGTTCTCCTGCAAGAGATGCGCGGACTTAACGAGCGCAACGTCGATACTTCAAAGTTACTCATTAGCGCGAACGCGCATTTGATCACGCCGTACCACGTCACGCTGGACAAAGTTTCTGAACGTTTCCTGGGCAATTCCAAGATTGGCACCACCGGCCGAGGCATTGGACCTACGTACGCCGACAAGATCTCGCGCATCGGTATTCGTGTTCAAGATTTATTTGACGAATCAATTCTTCGCCAAAAAGTTGAAGGCGCACTACTGAGCAAGAACCAGGTGTTAGTCAAGGTTTACAACCGTCGCGCACTTGAGGTTGATGCGATTGTTGAGTCGCTCCTTGAATATGCGCAGGCACTTGCACCGTATGTAGTTGATACCGCGCTTGTATTGAACAAGGCACTTGATGCGAACAAGGTTGTCCTACTTGAGGGTGGCCAAGGAACCTTGCTGGATGTCGATCACGGCACGTATCCATTCGTCACGTCGAGCAACCCAACAGCGGGCGGTGCCTGCACTGGTAGCGGTATCGGACCAACGCGCATCGATCGCACGATCGGTATCTTGAAGGCTTACACCACGCGTGTTGGCTCTGGACCATTCCCAACTGAGCTCTTTGATGCCGATGGTGAAGCTTTGCGCACAATCGGAGGCGAAGTTGGCACAACAACAGGCCGAGCTCGTCGTTGTGGTTGGTTCGATGGGCCGATCGCAAAATTCGCCACTCGCATCAATGGTCTAACCGACACTTTCTTGACCAAGCTCGATGTGCTGTCGGGTTTTGATCGCATTCCTGTGTGTGTGGCCTATGACGTGGATGGCACTCGCATGGAAGAGTTGCCAATGACGCAGACCGGCTTCCATCATGCAAAGCCAATTTATGAAAATCTTCCGGGCTGGACTGAAGATATTTCTGGGGCTCGCGTGATTGAGGATCTTCCAGCCAATGCTCGGTCCTATGTGCAATTCCTTGAAGACATTTCAGGCACCCGCATCAGTGCGATTGGCGTTGGACAAGATCGAGATGCGACGATTTCCCTGCACGACCTCATCGCCTGAGCCAGACCGCGGCGCGAGCTAGAAGGAGTCGAACCAGAGTGAACACTCAAGAAGGTAAACGCGTCTACGACCTTGATCGAGCCCATGTGTTTCATTCTTGGAGTGCGCAAGGCGCGCTTGCGCCGATGACCGTTGCTGGGGCCGAAGGAAGTTGGGTCTGGGATTATGAAGGCAATCGATTCCTTGATATTTCTTCGCAGTTAGTCAACGTCAATATTGGTCATCAGCATCCTCGTGTTGTAAAAGCAATCGCGGATCAAGCGGGCGTACTTGCCACCATCAGTCCTAACCATGCAAACGACAAGCGCGGGGAAGCAGCTCAGCGCATCACTTCACTTGCTCCATCAAACCTCAACAAGGTTTTCTTCACTAACGGTGGAGCGGATGCAGTTGAAAATGCGATCCGGATGGCACGTCTGCACACTGGTAAGCGCAAAGTGCTGTCGTTCTACCGTTCCTACCACGGCAACACTGGTGCTGCGATTGCCTCAACCGGTGATCCACGTCGTTGGCCAAATGAATACGCCGATGGTCATGTGCACTTCTTCGGGCCGTACATGTACCGCTCAAGTTTTTGGGCTACCACCCCCGAACAAGAATGCGAACGCGCGCTGGCACATCTTGAGCAAGTGATCCAATTTGAAGGCCCAGGAACCATCGCCGCTTTGTTACTAGAAACTGTCGTTGGCACTGCCGGCATTCTGGTGCCACCACCGGGTTACCTCGAAGGAGTTCGCGAACTCTGCAATAGGTACGGCATCGTTTGGATTGCGGATGAAGTCATGTGCGGGTTTGGTCGCACGGGCGCTTGGTTCGCTTTTGATCATTTTGGTGCCCAACCTGATCTCATCACTTTCGCCAAGGGTGTGAACTCTGGATACGTGCCAGTTGGCGGCGTCGTGATTTCAGATGAGATCGCTGCAACTTTTGATGCTCAGGTTTTTCCAGGCGGTTTAACCTACTCAGGCCACCCACTTGCGGCCGCATCAATTGTGGCGACTCTTGATGCCATGAAGGATGAAGGCATCGTTGAGAACGCCCGCATGATCGGTGAAGATGTGCTGGGCCCAGGTTTGCGATACTTACAAGAAAAGCACAAGGTCATTGGTGAAGTACGTGGCCTTGGAGTGTTTTGGGCTTTAGAACTTGTGACGGACCGCGAAACAAAAGAGCCGCTCGCTCCTTATGGTGGTTCGTCGCCTGCGATGAATGAATTCATCGGGGCCTGCAAAGAAAATGGCTTGCTGCCCTTCGCTAATTACAACCGACTTCATGTTGTTCCGCCATGCACCATCACCGTGGATGAAGCAAAAGAAGCATTAGTGCGCCTTGATCGTGCACTAGCTATTACCAGTAAGCATTACGTCGGCGCGTAGCCGACAGACGAGGGTTTTCAACATGCGTGTTCTTGTTATTGGTTCTGGTGCGCGCGAGCATGCACTCGTTCATGCTCTGCAAGCCGACGATTCAGTGAGTTACATCATCTGCGCTCCAGGTAACGCCGGAATTTCTGCAGAGGTTGATGTGCTGCCCCTCGATGCGAGCAATCCCGATGAGGTTGCTGATCTCGCCGTGAAGGTGAAGGCAGACCTCGTAGTGATCGGTCCCGAGGTCCCGTTAGTTGCCGGCGCCGCAGATGCCGTTCGCGAACGAGGTATCCCTTGTTTTGGTCCGTCAAAAGAGGCAGCTCAGCTGGAAGGAAGTAAAACCTTCGCGAAGCAGATCATGGCTGAAGCCAACGTTTCTACTGCCCGTGCCTTTGTTTGCGTCAGCGTTGACGAAGTTGCCAAAGCTCTCGATGAATTGGGCGAGCCGTACGTAGTGAAAGACGATGGGCTTGCTGCAGGCAAGGGCGTCATCGTCACTTCGGATCGTCATCAAGCTCTCGAGCATGCCGATAACTGCTTCGCGAAAGGTGCGCCGAGTGTTCTCGTCGAGGAATACCTCGATGGACCAGAAGTTTCACTCTTCGGAATTACTGATGGTGTGACGATTGTTGCTCTACAGCCGGCGCAAGATTTCAAACGAGCCCACGATGGTGACGAAGGGCCAAACACGGGTGGGATGGGTGCGTACTCACCTTTGCCTTGGGCCCCCGCAGGTTTGGTTGAAGAAGTCACGGCTTCAGTTCTGCAACCGATGGTTGACGCAATGCGACGTCGAGGCACGCCTTTCGCAGGTTTGCTCTATGCCGGCTTAGCGATCACCCGTCAGGGCGTTCGCATTCTTGAATTCAATGCGCGCTTTGGAGATCCTGAGACACAGGTAGTGCTCGCAAGATTGAAGTCGCCACTTGGCCAGGTATTGCTCGCAGCTGCGACGGGCAAGGTTGCAGAACTGGCTCCGCTGCAATGGCGCGAAGGCGCAGCTGTGACCGTGGTTGTTGCCTCGAAGAATTACCCAGATTCACCAGTAACCGGCGACATCATTAGCGGCCTCGAAGAAGCAAATGCCTTGCTAGATGTGGATGTGCTCCATGCGGGCACTCGGATTTCAGACGAGGGCGACGTGGTCTCGGCAGGTGGCCGAGTTCTTTCGGTGACTGCCGTGGGTGATTCTTTGGCCCAAGCGCGCGAGCGGGCCTATGCCGGTGTTGCCCTGATTTCCTTAGCGGGGTCCCATCACCGTCGAGATATCGCTCAGCACGCTGCTGAATAGGCAGACCTTCGCTCGTTGCCCTTGCCAAACTGGAATGTGGTGAGGGGAAAGGTCCAGTTTCACGCCTTTGGCAACCCCTGCCTCTAGGTGGCCCACGATGAATCGCCGACATGAAAGAATGTGCCCGTGAAAGCTTTGATTCCCAATGTCCTTGCTGGCAGGTATGCCTCAGCCACCATGAATCAGATCTGGTCGCCAGAGGCCAAGATCGTCATGGAACGCCAGTTGTGGATCGCCGTTATGAAGGCGCAATCTGAGCTGGGTCTCAACGTGCCAATTGATGCCATTGCGTCTTATGAAGCCAATATTGATTCCGTTGACCTGGAATCAATCGCTGCGCGCGAGCGGGTAACCAAGCATGATGTGAAGGCACGCATCGAAGAGTTCAATGACCTTGCTGGTCACGAACTTATTCACCTCGGCATGACTTCCCGCGACCTCACCGAAAATGTTGAGCAGTTGCAAGTCTTGAGCTCGATGCTGCTCGTGCGCGATAAGACGGTAGCCGCGCTACAGCGCCTCGCCACCCTGTCCGTGCAGTACGGCGACACGGCACTCACCGGCCGCTCGCATAACGTTCCTGCTCAAACCACCACTTTGGGTAAGCGGTTTGCATCTGCTGCAGATGAAATGTTGATTGCTTATGAGCGCATCGAAAATCTCATCAGTCGCTATCCACTTCGGGGAATTAAGGGACCAGTAGGAACCGCGCAAGACATGCTCGATTTACTCGACGGTGATTCAGCCAAACTTGAGCAACTCGAATCTCGAGTCGCTACGCATCTTGGATTTTCCCGAGTTCTGAACAGCGTTGGTCAGGTTTACCCGCGCACCCTCGATTTCGATGTGTTGTCTGCCTTTGTCGAAGTGGCGGCCGGACCTTCCAGCCTGGCCACAACTATTCGTTTAATGGCGGGGCTCGACCTCGTCACTGAAGGCTTCCGTCCAGGCCAAGTTGGCTCGTCGGCAATGCCGCACAAAATGAATTCGCGTTCTTGTGAGCGGGTCAACGGCTTCACGGTGTTGTTGCGCGGATACATGATGATGGCCTCTGAACTCGCTGGTAATCAATGGAATGAGGGCGATGTCGCCTGTTCTGTCGTTCGCCGGGTAGCACTTCCTGACGCAAGCTTTGCCCTTGATGGTTTATTCGAAACCTTCTTGACCGTGCTTGATGATTTCGGCGCATTTCCTGCCGTTATTGATCGTGAACTTGAGCGCTACTTGCCGTTCTTATCTACCACCAAGGTATTAATGGCTGCCGTGCGCAAGGGTGTTGGTCGCGAGATTGCACACGAAGCAATCAAAGAACATGCAGTTTCAGTGGCTTTAGCTATGCGCGAATTAGCTGCCGGAGAAAACGATCTACTTGTTCGCCTCGCTGCAGATGCACGTTTGCAGTTATCGCTTGAAGAGTTACAGGCTTTGATCGCCGAACCACTGGCCTTCACTGGCGCGGCAGGTGCTCAAGTGAAAGCAATCGCTGATCGAGTTTCAGTTATCACCACTGCACATCCAGTTGCAGCGGCTTACACACCAGGAGACATTCTGTGACCACCGTTGAAGCAACCGACTACGGATTGCCTCCTGAGTACGTGCACGTGTATTCGGGAAAGGTGCGCGATCTTTACCGCACGCCTGAAGGCCGTTTGCTGTTTGTAGCCAGTGATCGCATTTCTGCTTTTGACTGGGTTTTGCCGTCGCTGATCCCCGATAAAGGTCGCATTCTCACAGCGCTGTCACTGTGGTGGTTTCGCCAACTAGAAGACATCGTGCCCAACCACATCACGCCCGGTCGCGTGCCAGATCAGGTCGCTGGTCGAGCAATGGTGTGTGCCGAACTTGAGATGCTCCCAGTGGAATGTGTTGTCCGTGCTTACATCACTGGTTCGGGTCTTGTTGAATATCAGGAAAAGCGCTCAATCAGTGGCGTCAACCTGCCTCCAGGTTTGAAAGATGGCTCGCTCCTACCCAAGGTCATTTTCACACCGGCGACGAAAGCCGCGGTTGGCGACCATGATGAGAACATCAATTTTGATGAAGTCATGATCATGATTGGTCAAGAAGAAGCTCAGGAACTCAAGCGACTCTCGTTACTGGTGTTTGAGCGTGCATCTGAAATATCTGCTGAGTGTGGGTTGATTTTGGCGGACACCAAATTCGAATTCGGTATTGCCCAGCAAGGCCGTTTCGCAGGTCAAATCATGTTAGCTGACGAAGTCTTGACCCCAGACTCTTCACGCTTTTGGGATATCGAGAAGTGGGCGCCGGGTGGCACGCAGCCTTCGTATGACAAGCAGTTTGTTCGCGATTGGTTGACTTCGCCTGAGTCAGGCTGGGACAAGAACAGCGGCCAAGCGCCACCGCCGCTTCCCGAAGAGATCATTGAAAAGACTCGCGCCAAATACATTGAGGCGTATGAACTGCTGACGGGAAAAACCTTTAAATGACAACGTGGCTTGTGACAGGTGGAGCCGGATACATCGGTAACCACGTCACTCGCGCGTTATTGGAAAGCGGTCGACAGGTCGTCGTGTTTGATGATCTTTCGTCCGGGCATGCTAATCGGATCCCAAAAGGTGTTGCCTTCGTTGAAGCCGACGTCACTGATCGGATGGCCTTGGTCACTGCATTGGTAGAGCACAAGGTTGATGGGGTTATTCACTTAGCCGCCAAGAAAGCCGCCGGGGATTCCGTCAATGTCCCGTTGTATTACTACCGCGAAAATGTCGCAGGGATGTTGTCAGTTCTTGAAGCCATGCAGGAAGCGGGGGTGAAGAGATTTGTGTATTCCTCGTCGGCAGCTGTCTATGGAACGCCATTGGTGAATCCGATTGCAGAATCCGCAGCACTCTTGCCCGAATCTCCCTATGGTGAAACCAAAGTGGTGGGCGAATGGATGACGAAGGCACAGGGTGTTGCCAATGATTTGTCTTGGGTGGCTCTGCGGTATTTCAATGTTGCAGGTGCCGGAAGCGATGAACTTGGCGACACCAGCGTGAACAATTTGATTCCCATGGTCTTTGAGGCCTTAGAGCAGGGCAAGCGTCCGCAGATTTTTGGTGACGATTACCCAACTCCCGACGGCACCTGTATTCGTGACTACATCCATGTGTCCGATCTAGCAGACGCTCATGTAGTTGCGGCAGCTTTCAGCGAAGACGCCCAAGCCGCAGAAACGTTTAACGTCGGTCGTGGAGTTGGATCCTCAGTCCGCGAAGTCATGGACATGGTCAGTCAGGTCATTGGTACGCAGGTGAATCCCCAGATCGTGGCTCGGCGCGCGGGAGATCCACCGGCTTCCACGGCAGCAACTCAGCGGATCACTGACGCACTTGGCTGGCAGTCCAAGCGCGATTTGCACGAAATGGTCAGTTCGGCCTGGTCTGCCCGGCAGCACTCTTCCCGCTAAACAGGCAGATATTTAGCGAGGCAATAGGCCGATAGACTGGCCTTTTGGTCCTCAAACTCAGGAGTCCCCGTGGCCCGTGTCGTCGTTGACGTCATGCTCAAGCCGGAAATTCTCGACCCACAAGGTCGCGCCGTCCAAGGGGCGTTAGGCCGCCTTGGAATCACTGGTGTGACCGATGTGCGCCAGGGAAAGCAGTTTGTGATTCAGGTCGAAGGTGAGATCACCGACGAGCGCCGCGAGCAGTTGCACGCGCTGGCGGCTGAACTCCTGTGTAACCCGGTCATCGAAGATTTCATTCTCGTAGTTGAAGAGGATCAGTAACCCATGCGCATTGGCGTCGTAACTTTCCCGGGTTCACTGGATGATCGTGATGCTGCGCGAGCTGTTCGGCTTGCCGGTGGCGAAGCGGTAGCCCTGTGGCACGGAGATGCGGATCTCAAGAAGGTTGATGCAGTCATCCTTCCCGGCGGTTTTTCATACGGCGATTACCTTCGCTGCGGCGCAATCTCACGTTTCGCTCCTGTTATGGGTGAAGTCGTTGCTGCGGCGAATGGCGGCTTGCCTGTGCTGGGTATCTGTAACGGTTTCCAAATTCTTTGTGAATCGCACTTGCTTCCTGGTGCGCTGACGCGCAATGAAAAATTGCACTTCGTCTGTCGAGATCAAAAGCTGCGAATCGAAGACACCACCTCAGCTTGGACCAGCAGTTATACAAGTGGCCAAGAAATCATTATTCCGCTTAAGAATGGTGAAGGCTGTTTCGTAGCGGATGAAAAAACCCTCGACGAACTAGAGGGTGAGGGACGAGTGATTGCACGCTACCTCGATGTCAATCCAAACGGCAGCCTGCGCGATATCGCGGGCATTAGAAATGCGAGAGGCAATGTCGTGGGTTTAATGCCGCACCCTGAGCACGCAGTGGAACAACTCACGGGGCCGACCACTGATGGTCTTGGCTTCTTCACAAGCATCTTGACAGCGATGGTGAACGCATGAGCATTGACACGGTTTCCCAGGCTTCAGAAACACCAGATCGTGCTCAGCCATTTGCTGAACTTGGCTTAAAAGCCGATGAGTACCAACGCATTCGCGAAATTCTCGATCGCCG
>Ga0114958_10002998_pt1 | contig 12299 bp, 9 predicted proteins | sample C_130208_EF_Meta_FD_89577 | JGI IMG/M metagenome (GOLD analysis project Ga0114958, IMG submission 89577) | Freshwater microbial communities from Lake Croche, Canada to study carbon cycling - C_130208_EF_MetaG | ecosystem: Environmental > Aquatic > Freshwater > Lake | place: Lake Croche, Canada... | reverse complement strand
CTTTGATTCCTTGTTTGTCAAGATCAGCTCACCGTCCAAAAGAGAATCGAAATATTCCTTTTCTTTCGTGACAGCGCCAGTGAATATGACTGTCATGTTCGTGTTGATCAGGTAAATTTCTCCAATACCATTGATAAACATCAAGTGACGCTCTCCATCGGCTTTTTCTGTCACCACGAAATCGTTGCGGATGTTGATGATTGTTGAGTTCTCGTCTATAGGAGCAATGTTCGTCATTTGCAGTGTGACAGAACTGGGGCCGATGAAGTTGCTGTTCATGATTCTCATCGGATCAAACTTGTCTTCCCAGATCAGCTTCATGTAGGCCTCCAGATTCTTCTTCTGCTGAGGATACGATATTGGGTAGTTCGTCTCTTGCAGACCGCTCAGCACGAGCTTGATCGCCTTTCGTATCGCGTCCAGAAGGAGCGCAGGTGTGGTGAATGGCGTTCCAGGACCAACGCGGTTATTGTCAATCTCAATTTCCAGCTCAATGTTGCTTGGATTCTTGAAGACATTGGATTCGCCGACTGTATAGACCGGTTTCGCAAACGCACCCTCGCGAAGCCCAGATCTCACAATACTGATATCAATCTTTACCGGATAATCGTCATGCACAAATGTGACGCGATTCATGTAACGGAAAGTTTTCTTGGACTGTTTCCAATTTGATATGATATTGTCCTTCATTCCCGATGACACAATTTGCTCTGTTTGGAGAGAAATCGCGAAGTTGAAGTCGTTGTTGTAGAAATTGTAGATAGTGCTGCGATCCTTGCTGAATATATTTCTCTTTTGACGAAGTATCAAGCTGCTGTCTAAATTTTTCAAAGGCTCGAGGTCATTGGTCTTGCAGTAGTTGGAAATGTGCTCAATCCCGTAAATTTCTGTTCGAATGTCAGACATCCGGAATGAACCGGTGTTGCTGTCGAGGAACTCGTGCTGGATTTTCAAACTGTACTCACCATTCTCATCTGCACACTCGAACCCGCGCGATTTGAGCTTCTTGATCAACTTCGTGTAATCGTTCTTGGTAAGCGGGCGAATTCCCTTTGTCCCAAACTTTACTTCGAACTCGTATTGCTTGGACCGAAATGGCGGCGGGGATAGCTCGAAATATGCGGATACGATGCTTTCGATACTGGACAAAGGTTTTGCTTTTGTCCCAAAGTCGCGAGGTTTTTCTTTTTCATCTTTTCCGTCTTTCTTTTCCTGCACTTTTTCGGGTATTGATTTTTTCATAGAAGCCATTGGTATATATACTAAACGAAATATTTTTATATTACAATTCAATTTTATTACTCTTGATTAAAAATATTGCACAATCGATTCATACAACTCACTCTTGGTCTTATTCTTAGACTTATTTGTATCCGGATTTATGGTTTCAATTTTTAGCTTTTCGCAAAAAACCAAAAGATCATTGACTTTATACGACGATATCGACTTGATGGGTTTTACAATATTATCTATCTTGAGCAGCGTTGCCTTGTCTGGACTAATTTGGTTGTATCCATGTTTATGATTCTCTAAACAGTAAATTGTATGGGACTCCACACCATCATTCATCAACAGTTCAAAATATGTTCGCTTCTTGACGATATTGACATTCAGATTTTCGATAACACACAAAGACAAAAAGGTTGGAAGGTCGATCCGATCATCATTTGCCAGGTTAGATTCCAAGTGAGTCAGAGTTGCAAATTTGTGCAACTTAATCTGTTCCTTGTCGTTTCTGATTTTTTCGACATAACCTATTTTCAGTTTCTTCTCTACGACAAAAATTCTGTGATCTAGCATATCATACGCGGTCTGACCGTGTTTAATTATATAGAAACACCAGAATAGGGAATCCTTTTCACGCGGCTCGAAAATTGTGTCTTTCGGCTTTGGTGTCGTTTCTTGACGAATCCGCATATTTTGCTTTTTGGGGTTTGACGAAGCTTCGGGTGCAGCTCGAACAGCGGCGGTAATTGTCTGATCAGTGAGTATATAATCTTGTAATTTGGTAAATACATCATTATAATCGTGTGGTTGTAGATTATGAATAAAGTTCATGGTAAGCTGTTACTTACTAAATATTTTGCCATTATCTTTATTATCTTTTGCAAAGTATATATTCTTGAAATCCTCCTTTTGCTGTTCTATCTTATGGAGATTAATTTCCTGTGTTGTTACATACTTTATATACATGACAAGTTCGTCAATTGTATCCTTCTTCAGTTCTGACAAATTTATATGGACACCATACTTGTTTTCATTCAGCGTAACATCCTTTTTGTTGTTCAGTATCCGGAGAACCTCCACTTGATTGAACTTGTTCATGTTTTCAATTGTATCTCTCATATAATTAAGTTCGCTTACTGAAAAATCATTGTTCTCGTTCGTAGATACAGTAACCTCTGTATTTAACTCCATTGTTGTTATATTTTATTATTCAATTGTGTTTAAGTTTTAATAATAATATATGAAAAAATTGTATTAATCTAATGATGCGATGATATGATGCTTTTCTAAACCTTCTTCCTAGTAAGCTCCCCGATTATTGAAATATACTTGTCGTTCAACTCAAACCGCTGTCCAATGACGCGAGCCGTAAATTCATCTCCTTCGCTGACATCTGAAAATGCTGGGTTGTCGTAATTGTGATCTTTAGCAATGAACACGACGATCGGTGAGGGTGAATCAGTTGAGCTTTCCGCGCGAATTCCCGCCTTCGTAATGTTCTTTGCGACACATGAAATCAACATATTTTCAACTGGGAAGCACACATCGCACTCAAACACAGTTTCAAACGAAATATGATCACCACGATGTATTTGTCCGCTTGAGTGCGTAATCAACTTGCAAGAGTTTGGTTTAATGAATCCCTCCACGACGCACTTTCCTTCGTAGTTTGAAGCAATATTCGATTCGAGTGTGCTCTTCAAATTTTTCCCGATATTTGTGATTGGCAGCGTAACGGACCGATTGATCATACATCTTGTATAAATCGAGGTTATCTTGATTTCCTTTCTCTTGAATTTCGATTGACGCTCCATTTAGTATTATATGATAATTTAATGTTATGTTTAAATATTTATAACTCAATTTTTAAATATACCAAATTTTGGTTGAACATTATGATTTAACGAATATTTTATATAACTCGTAATAAAGTGCCATCTCCGGTGTAAGGAACCACTTTTCCCCATTTATGTTGTCGGCATGATAATATCGCATCATTAATTCGTGTGTGACACACAATTCTTCATGTGTTCGTTTATATTGTATTATATTCCCCTGTTTGTCTTTCTTTAATTTGTTTGATTCTTTATTGTATTCATTTTTTCCATTTCCAATCATTTCGTTCAAATACTCTGATGTCTTAAATCCGGCTTCATCGCATCGCGTTCCCGTATGCCTTGGCAGAGTCATATCTTTGGTCTTAAATACCAAATACCTATAGTTTTTCTCATAACCAATGAACCCGATGATTTTGTTATATTCATCTTTATTCATTTCACCTAGTTGTGGTGCCTGCTTCACTTGTTCCTTGTCATATGGAACAGCGTCAGTCCATTTTCCATTGGTCAATAACATAATTCGTTCAATATTCAACTCATACAGAACTAAAGCTTTGTATTCGTCTGTAACAATCATCATGTCGGTAAAATAATCCTTAATCCACATCTCCATAGAATCTGCAACAATTGTTTTGAGAGAAAATATGTAATTTAGTAACTCGAGCTTATCGACAAACATCAACAATTCGATCATGTGGGCAACGATCAACCTTGGTTTGAAATGTGCAAAGCCCTTATATTGAACGGTTTTTGGATTTTCCTTTTGAACACTTTCAGGATATTCTTTTTCCAGCTTAGTCATGACGACACCACAATGTTTATACCAATCATCGTTTGACCCTCCGTCTTCTTCCGCTGAACCAGTCTGTTTGATTGTGGGCTTTCCAATAAATTCATTTACAATTTCATAATTCTTCTTAAAAATGTCAATTGTCTTCAGACCTTCATCGGCGTGTATTATCGCCGCTACCGCCTTCGGTTTTGCAATCTTGGGATTAATTTCAATATCAATTACACGGTTTTTGTAATCTACTGGAACCGATCTGTCAAATACAGATGCATTAGGATCAGATATTTCAACCGGTTGGAACAAGTAGTAATCCCCATTATTGACTAGGTGACCAGCGCGCCCATATTTGTCCGTTATAAACTCACTTGGATCATCAATCAACTGCGTAAGAGCGGCATATATTTGAATTAATGGATACTCTTTGGGTAAATTTACTGAATTTATTAAGATTTTCTTCTTGTAGAAGAACCCTTCCTTGAACAACATGCGGATTCGTTGCATTATCTTCTCAAAATTTATCTTGATATAGCTTTCATCGTATGTGTCGCGGTTCAACTCTTTGATATCCTTGGTTGGTTTGCACTCATAGTAGCAGGTGTCCATGTAATCGCACGAAGCTGAATTCGGTGCATCGCCGACTTTAAAATCAGCAATAACATAACCATCAGAGAGAATCTGACGAACTGGGTTCTTTACGATCGCATCCATGATCTCCTGAGAGAAGTTGGTCTGTCCGTGATTCAGAATACAATCAACAGCTGACTCTTTCAATACTCGGCTCACGCGACCAATCTGTTTGGCTTTAAACTCGGCAACGCGATACATGTACAAGTCGGCTGATTCCTCCATGTTGTTGTCGAGGATGGTGCCGTGCATGAAAATCTGCACATTTCGCTGATCGAAACGGAGATCTTTGTGACTTTGATTACGAACTGCGCGACCGATGATCTGCTCAAGGCGATTCATGTTATACCACGGGTCCAGTATATGAACTTGACGGATGAACTTTAAATCGATACCCTCGGAACCGGCTCTGGATATCAGGACAACCTTGATTTTGTGACCGTCCTTATTGTTCTCGTTTGTGAGCCCTTTGACTTCATTTTCATTGTTGGGCGACAAGCGGCGGTCGCCGGTAATCATAGCGTAACAAGCGGGCATGGAAACATTTTGGGGTTGCATCGTTCGCGCATCAATTTCGGTACTGGGTTTTTCTTTGAATAGTTGCTTTCCGTCACCGTATCGTTGGAATCCCATCTCCTCGAGTGCAAGGGCCATTGGGATTAACCCGCTATCAATGTACTGGGAATATACCAATATGATACCATTAGATACCTTCTCGGCATTGGCGATCATATCAAGAACGAATTTGATCTTGGCACTGTATTTGCCAATTTTCTCTTTGCTAAATATCTTCCCATACTGAGCCAAAGTGGTTTCTTTGTACTCGTAGTTCCCTTTTACCATTGTTTCTCTCGAATCGATGAAATTCATCATTCGTTCCATACCTAATTTACCTGTTAGCTCTTTAGGGTTTATGCCATAGTCATATTGTTCTTCATTAGCACCCCCAACCACAGGCGCAATAGCCTGTTCTTCCCCATCTTCACCTTCGTCACCTTGTTGCTCTTCAAACTCTTGGTCCTCTGTTTCTATATCAACAGATTCGTTAGTGTCATCAACAACTTCGACATATTTTTCAGGTTCTATTTGGTCAATCATTAGCTTCAGCTCGTTGTGTGGATACGAAATGATAAGTGCTTCAATGGGTGTCTGAAGAACTTTGTAACCGAAGGTTTCCATAGCCGAGAAGCTCGGCATTTTGTCACGCAACTTGTGTGTTATGTATCTATAAGCACAATACTGGCATTCACCACAACCGCCGCATTTACCTATCGTCAGCAAATAAGGCCTCAAAATATGGTCTTCTTCCTTAATTTTCTTCAAGTTCATCTGATAGGACGGATACTTTACTGCAGGGAATGTATGATCCTCTGCAAAAATATCCGGATATACGCGATACGGAAATGTATATGGATTCTCACCACGAACAACTGAAATGTAACCAGTTGCTTTGCGAACCAATAGTTCTTCGCCATTTGGTTTGAAATTTCCTGCCCCATCAAATACATCGCCCACTTTAATTTTACCGCGGCGATCATTCATGTTCATTAAATTCAACAGCCAAATAATCTCCTTGTAACTATTATACATTGGCGTAGCCGACAGTAATAGGAACCGCATATTTTCGGCCGACTTCACAAGCCACTCCAAATAATCAGACCCCTTTTTGACATTCTTCTCGTCAGTTTTTCGAATATTATGAACTTCGTCGATCACAATTAACCGATTATCAAACTCTTGTCGCAGTCGCTGAATGACCCGTTGGTTCAAGACAAATTTACCACGTTCCCCGACCAACTTCATCTCTTCGGCGTATTTCATCTTTTTCATAATGTAATTCGCAAACTGTTCATAACCGAGGAACATATAATTTGCATTTATGAGTCCATTTATTTGACTTATTATCTTCTCTCTGCTGACACCGCGCATGCTCATTGGATTAACCTCTTTGAGGAGACTGTTACCAATGCAACCACCGATTGTCCAAATTCCATCATGTTGTTTCATTTTTCGTTCATCAAATAATTGACTTCTAAAGTTATCCTGTACATTCTCTGAGGCAACAATAAGAATCTTCTTACTAAATCCAACTTGTTTGCTATACAAACGCATTTCTTCGCAAACACCGATCGCACTACATGTTTTTCCTGTACCTAGACCATGATATAGTAACAAGCTGTTATATGGTGTTTGAAATGATAAAAAGTTTTTTACGAATGCTTGGTGAGGTTGCAATTCAAAATCAGCCTTTGCCAATTCATTTGCGTGCTCCTCGATATCTTCGTAAATCTCACCGTCGTATTTTGTATCGTTGAACTCTTGTTTGGTTGCGATTTTGATATTGAAGTTTGTGTCGTTCATGTTCGGATACAAAGATAGATTCGCATCTGGTTGATCATTTATACAATTTCGTTCGACTTGTTCCTTTTTCAACATAAACTTGTTACATGCTTCGTCTGAATACATATTGGTGTTGTTGCAATCTAGAACATTCAGGTCTTTCTCAAGATCATAGTCGCAAGATTCTGTAATTGGTATTTCATCTGGTTCTGATGCAGATTCAGGCGCAGATTCTGTTTCAGCGCTCTCCAGAATTAACTCTGGTTTTGGTTGAATAAGAGATGCTAATTGTTTTGCGATTCTCTCAAGTTGTCCGGAGGTCGCATCAACTGTTGGGGGGGCTGGGGCGGGAGGAACAGATGTGGGAGGAAGTGATGTGGGAGGAGGATCATCAACCACTGGAACTAGAGGTTCGCACTCTTTAGTTTTCTTATTTTTGCGCGTACCATTTGGGCATCGTTCTGTTATTTTTTTTCGAGATTTTTTCCCTTCATTCATTCGTTCTTCCACCGCAGGAGAAGCGCTAGCGACCGAAGCGCTAGCAACCGCCAGAGGAGCGACCGCCAGAGGAGCATCAGCCAAAGGAATTATAGGTTCGCACTCTTTAGTTTTCTTATTTTTGCGAGTTCCATTCGGGCAACGATCTGTTATTTTTTTTCTGCTTTTCTTTTCTATTTGGTTGTCTGACATATCTATATATTATGAATATAATCTATATTCTTGCAGAACTTTATTAATATTCGTAATTAACCTCTTCTTTTCTAAATTGTATGGTCTTATTGAATTCAAACAATCATCAAATGATTTCCAATCTAACTTACTTACTTCATTTTTCTGATAATTACCCAGATTTGCTGTGCGGTCATTCAATAATGCCAGAAAATATTTGTGTTTATACGACTTGTGATTTGTACCAATGAATATCTCCTCAAATGGAAGAACATTCTCGACTACCGAAATTTTATTCTGTGGTAATCCAGTTTCTTCTTCAAATTCTCTTAATGCACACTCGATATCCTTTTCTTTAGGTTCGCGTCGCCCTTTCGGGAATTCCCACTCCGTCTCCGACCAATTTGTGGTGCTCTTTGATATCAAATCACTCAGGCTGATTTTTTCATCATTTACAATGACACCTGATCTCAATAACTCCATTTTTTTAGAAGACGCATATTCTTCATTTCTGTATTGCGATTTAGAAGTATCCCCCCACATTTGTTTCCACAATATATCAAATGGTTCTCTCATAATCCGAAAGCGTTCAGTGTTAGACATTTCATCAATCATACCCTGTATCTGATTGATATTGTAAGGGGAATATTTACCTCTCAAGAAGTCAATGTATCCAAAGCTATCTTTTCGTCGAATCATCAGATACTCTAGCTTTTTTTCATCATATCTGAAGAGAACAATACCGTAACTTGTAATCGGTAATTTACATTGATGAAAAATGTGTCCTTGTTTTCCACAATTATTGCATATGCTTGTATTTTTATTCATTAGTAACAAACCTAAAATATGTTTAAACCCTTTATTTTTTTTAAATACGAATTGTAAATGACTTATCTTGATCCAAATGTATGGGGACCACATTATTGGTTTTTCTTGCACACAATTTCAATGACATACCCACATCATCCAAATGCCGTAACAAAAAAGAAATATTATGAATTCATACAGAATCTCCCCCTATTTATACCCATTGAAGCAATGTCGGGAGAGTTAAGTAAGTTAATTGATGAATATCCTATCACACCGTATCTTGACAACCGAGAGTCATTCATTCGTTGGGTTTGGTTTATCCACAACAAGATTAATCGGAAACTGGAAAAACCCGAGCTATCATTAAGTGCGTTTTATACAAAATACTACGAATCCTATAAACCAAACAATGTGAAACTGGTTGAGTATTACAAATTAAGAGAGAAACTTATATACGGTTCAATTGTAGTTGGTATGGTTGGTTCGATTTATTATCTATATGATAAATAAAAATAATTATCCCAGTTTAATATAAGTAATTAGTAATGTCAAAAACAAGAAATAAAAGGTATAAATCATCCAAATCAAAAACCCGAAAGGTTGGTGGTTCAGTTCTGGCGTCAGGTGGGTTCGGTTGTGTATTCAGTCCGGCATTGTTATGTAAGGGGCAAACCAAGAGAAAACGAAACACTGTAAGCAAACTAATGACAGAGAGACATGCACTTGAAGAGTATCACGATATAACTAACATCCGAGATCGTGTAAAAACTATTCCAAATTACAAAGACTATTTCTTAGTTGATGATATCAGTATTTGCACACCTAAAAAATTAAATTCAACGGACCTTTCAAATTTCAAGAAATGCACTGCATTACCCAAAGACGGTATTACTGCTATTAATATCAATAAATCTCTTGATCGTATTCTATCGTTGAATATACCAAATGGGGGCGTGGATATCGATGATTATATATTTAAAAATGGGTCGTTCAATAAACTATTGAATTTAAACACAAAACTGATTAACATTCTGAAAAATGGAATAATTCCAATGAACAAACATAATATATATCACAGTGATATAAAAGGATCGAATATATTGATCGACCAGTCCTTAAAGACAAGATTGATCGACTGGGGGCTCTGTGCGGAATACAAACCATTCAGCAAAAGCGAATTTCCAAGTACTTGGTATAATCGACCACTACAATTCAATGTTCCATTTTCTGTAATCTTATTTACAAAGGTATTCAAACAGAAATATAAAGAGTATATACAAGGTGGGGGTAAATTGGAGCGAAATGCACTTCGTTTATTTGTAATAGATTATATTGAAGAATGGAAGAAGATAAGAGGTGTTGGACATTATAGAGTAATCAATGATACAATGTACATGTTATTCAGCAACGACCTAAAAATCAATCAAAATCTGAAATGGAATGTAGTTGAAAAGAAATATACAATACCGTATCTTGTAAATTACCTTGTTGAAATTTTGATTCACTTTAAACAGACCAATAGGGATGGATCTTATGATGTAAGACCATATCTAGACCAGATTTTTGTTAATATTGTTGATGTATGGGGTTTTCTATCGACATATACAACGATCATAGAAGTGCTATTCAACAACTATAATGTATTGAATATGAATGAGATGAAATTGTTTAATTCTCTCAAAAGGATAGTGGTTGAATACATGTATAAACCAAGAACTACACCTATTGATATAAATAAGCTTTCAAAAGACCTTGTAAATTTGAATACTATATTCATAAAGGAATTTGAAATTACCGATAAAGATATTGTAATTAACGATGAAGTAAATACCAGCTCGAAAATTAGTTATAAGAGAAAAAGTAAGAGAGAACGACGAGCACAGCCATTGCTATTACTATCAACAAATAAAAGTAATTGATACATGAAGTTACTAAATTTCATATGATATACTTGATTATTTCAAATCAAGTATATGTGATCAGTATAATATATACTTTTTTAAATATATCCCGCATTCGGGTGGCAAATAGTCATTGTGATACGACGAAATTCTATTAACCGGATTGTCTTCGCGATCAAACAAGTCGTTTGTCCCATTTACACGCTGTTCAATCTTGGATAAGTCGGTATATTCATCATTATTGAACTCCTGGTGTGCAAAATTAACAATCTTGTTCTTGATGAAATGTTTGTCACCAAAGTAGGATAAGTGCCAACCACCCTTTTGTATAACGGGACAATTCATGAACCGATACCCTTCACATGGAAGCCCGTTTTGTTTGAATACTCCATACGATAAGATCTTGGGGAAGTACCATTTATTTGCAATCTTCGAATTCAAGTTGTAAAAATAAAAATCCATTTCTAACATGTTGGCTGTAACGTGTATTTCTCCCGATTTAATCCGAGCAAGTGTTTGAGGGTCCGGGATCTCATCTAAATCGGTGATGGTGAATATATCTTCTGGGCTAAGGATCAGTTTGGACAAACCGCGCTCAATACAATTACGCTGGAAATGTTCGTTCCCCCATTGCTCGTTCTTTGTATAATCGATATTGGGGTATTTGAATGGAAAATCATCAACAATAATGTGTATAATTTTGTGTTGGAACCTAGAAAAAGGTTCTAGATGTTTATTTTCATCAAAGGTGCACCTTTTTTCTTGTCCAGAGAATGTATGCCTGGACTCGACAATAACAAACATATCGACTAAAGAATCTAATATATTGAGACGATATGTAAGCATTTCGAGTTCATTGTAAAATCCAAAACAATCGATATATTTCATATAATTGATTGTTTGTTATCACTTTAACTCTTTATCCGGATTATTTATTTTGATTTATTTAGTTTATCGATTGTAAAAACAATATCATCGTACCTGCCTTTTTTTTCTCTCAAATCATATACCTTAACAAACTCTTTTAAGTGATCTGGTACTTCATTTTTAAGAATATCAATCCAATTCCAATCTTGTACATCCTCAATAATTAATATTCCATCGTCCGTCATTACCTGTGAATATAATTTTATAAATTTCTTCATGCTGTCTAATGTATGAGGGCCATCATCTAAAAGAACATCAAATTTGATATTTTTACTCAGAAAATTACTGTTGAAATAATTTTCATTGTAGGCATCAATGGATGTAAATAAATAGATCCGTTCTTTATTTTTTATTTCATTTGTCATATGCTGATTGTCGATATCATCGAGATCTAAACCATAAATCGTGGCGTTCTCAAAAAAATCATGCCATAATTTTATACTTCCACCACAATATATACCAACTTCTAGAATGTTTTTTGCAGTTTCTTTTTTACTGCATACCAAACTATGGTATAAATCCAAGTAAGAATGATGAGTGTTCTTATCTGTAAGTTTATTATCTACTAATTCTGACAGCATGGTATAATATTATTTACTAAAGTAAAGCACTAAAATTAACGAATAATCGAATCGCGTATTTTTATTCCTTTGTTATAGTAATGAGGATTGAGATAATCATTTTTTTGTCAACATCATTTTTTATATACAATAGCTACCACGACGGAAAATATACAAAAATGTTGATATCCTATAAGAAGTATTATCAAATGGGATTTTATGTGGTTTTAGGATTGGGTATTTATTTGACATTAAAGCGAAGCCCGACTCAAGGGAAAAATATGTTGGTCTGCGCCAACAATGTAGTCAAGTATATGCCAATTGACAAATCTTCTCTCGAGCTACTTTCTCCCATATTTGATTTAACCGGTAGCGGTTTCATGCATGAAGGGAATCGTTTTGATGGGGGTATGGGACAAAATGCAATGAGAGGAGGAGCACAAAAAGTGAATCGATCCGTCAGTGGAATGAAGAAGAAATATGTAGCATCGCAACAAGATTGGAAGTGCGGAGAATGTAGGAAACAGTTAGACTATACTTATGAAGTCGATCACAAGATTCGTCTAGAGCACGGAGGTGGTAACGATGTCCAAAATCTCATTGCACTTTGCCG
>Ga0114958_10002997_pt1 | contig 12300 bp, 13 predicted proteins | sample C_130208_EF_Meta_FD_89577 | JGI IMG/M metagenome (GOLD analysis project Ga0114958, IMG submission 89577) | Freshwater microbial communities from Lake Croche, Canada to study carbon cycling - C_130208_EF_MetaG | ecosystem: Environmental > Aquatic > Freshwater > Lake | place: Lake Croche, Canada... | reverse complement strand
GATTCGCGTGTCACCCGCTTGCTTGGCTGCGTCCAGTGAACCTTGGACCTGGGCCAAGTTTCCTGTCGTGAATGGACACACGTCGGCACAGAGGGTCAGGAATGGGCTGATGAAGACGGTCTTGCCGGCCAGAGAACCAAGCGTGAATCGCTTTCCCTTCTGATCCACGAGGACCGCTCGCTTCACCGCAGGTGACAATTGGCGATTGACCACGAGCCCATCGGAAGATGGAGGTGCAACGGGGCCATTCGAACAGGCGGTAAGCATGATCGAGGCTGTCATCGCTGCGGCCAAACTCCGCACCCTCCGAGCGTGTGGGACCATGGCTTCATCATTGAGCGGTCACTTGGCCTTGGCAAGTCGCGGTTCCGACACCCCACACCCAACTCGTGGCAAAGTGTCGGCACCACAGAGCTCAGGAGAACCCATGGACTTCACCGTCACTTGGAACGGCCCCGTCGCTGTCGCCACCTGGAACGATGGCGACAACCGGATCAACACTGATTCACTCGGAGCATTCAATGCCATCTTGGATGAGGTCGTCGCCACCACAGGTCCTCGGGCCCTCGTGCTCACTGGTGCCGGGAAGTTCTTCTCGAACGGACTCGATCTCGATCGGTTCGCCAACGACCCTGTAGAATTCGATCTGACCTTCCGAGGCCTCCAACGGCTCATGGGGCGACTGATCGTGTTGCCGTGTTACACGGTGGCAGCCATCAACGGTCACGCCTTTGCGGGAGGAGCCATGATTGCTTCAGCCTTCGACTGGAGGATCATGCGGGCCGATCGTGGATTCTGGTGCCTCAACGAGGTGGATATCGGCATCCCAGTCACTGACGAGATGTATGCCGGAGTGATTGCCCACCTGCCGATGCCAACGGTCGCCGAGGCGCTCCTGACTGGAAAGCGCTTTGCGGGCGATGAGGCCGTGGCGGCCGGTATCGCATCGGACCTCGCCAGCGAGGAGTCACTGCTCGAGGTGGCGGTTGAGCGAGCAGCCCAGATGGCGGAGAAGGATTCAAAGGTCTTTGCCATCCACAAGCAGCATCTCTATGGTCAGCTCGCCATCCGCTGCGGATTCGACGGGTAACCAATCGGGCTGCAAGGCGCTGATCTGCCCAATGCCCAACGAGTACGGTTCAGCCGATAATGCTCATTATGTAAAGTTACGAGGATTGATCCCGATAACCCATCGCGACGTCCTCGGCTTTCCACCGATTCCCCTTCGACGGTACGGTGACGAGATGGAACCGACGCCGTGACGTCGACGACCGCTCAACGCCCACGTGTCTTGGGCAGCACGGCTGGCCTGCTCCGTGCGAGCCACCTGCCACCGACTGTGGCCGTCGTGGCGCTCACGACCGGACTCGCTGCTCTCAATGGACGCGCCGTGATTGGATGTATCGCTGTCGCAGTCGCTGTCTTGTCGGGTCAGCTCTCGACGGGTTGGAGTAACGACTGGATCGACGCCGAGCGTGACCGAGCTGTCGGACGAACCGACAAGCCGATCGCCGCAGGCATGGTGACGGTCTCGACCGTTCGCACTGCATCATTCCTGGCGCTCGTGTCTTGCGTGCCGCTCTCGCTGCTCTCAGGCTGGCGAGCCACCGCCGTGCACCTCGTGGCGATCGGATCGGCTTGGGCATACAACGCAGGGCTCAAAGGCACGATCCTGAGCCCACTCCCCTACGGGCTGTCGTTCGCTCTGCTTCCGGCCTTTGTCACCTTGGCTCCACCGACCCAAGCCTGGCCTCGCCCCGGCCTGATGGCGGCTGCATGCCTACTCGGCGTCGGTGCACACTTCATCAACACGCTTGCTGACCGTGATGACGATCACGCCACCGGCGTCCGGGGACTCCCCCAGCGGATGCCCTCCACTTCGGTGATTATCGTCGGAGTCGGGCTGCTTGGCGGTTGCGCAGCAGCAATCTGGACCCTCGGTGGATCCTCTCGCTCATGGAGCGGGTTGCTCTTCGTCGGATGCCTTATGACTGACCTTGGTGTCGTGGGAACCGCAATCGCAGGACGGCCCCGCCTGGCTTGGATTCTGACGCTCGTCTCCGTCGTTGGCTGCCTCGGCCTCTTCGGTGCCCTGAGGCCCTCGCTCATCTAGGCCGAATCAGAGCTGACCCAACGGCTCGCCGAGAAGACTGAGCAACGGGGTCGAATCAGGCGCGCCGGCCCGTGAGGTCAAGCAGCCGAGCCTGGAGATCCGCATCGTCGCCGAGCAACCCCGACGGGCCGTCACCGAACATCCCGATGCTGCCGATGAAGGGCTCCATGGGCGAAAAATCCGCCCACGACCGCTCCACGAGTGCCTGCGGCAACGCCTCGTTCATGCCAGTAGCTCGGCTGAGGTCCCAGCTGTGAAGCGTCAGGTCGCCGATCCGGAAGCTGAGCAGTTGACTGGCCGGAACGTCCCCAACCGGGTGGTGGACGATGTCCTCATGGGCAATCGGTCCTTCGAGCGCCGATATTGCAGCACTCAACTGATGTCGGCACACTGCAACCAACTCACCCTCGACCCGCGACGACATGATGGCGGCAGCTTCCTCCGTCGAGGCTCCTTCGACCAGGGCGACCGCCATGGCGCTGCCGACGGCCACATGATTGATCAGGTCGGCGACGTTCCAACCCTCACAGGGAGTGTCGAGGTCGAACTGTGCACTCGAGATCCGATGCAGGCGATCGAGAAATGCATCTGTGGCAAGGCGAAGTTCGGTGCTTGGTTCCATCGTCGAACATTATCGCTGCTCGACCCGACTGTAGAGTGAGGACCGATGCACCCGAGACTCCGGAGCTCATGAACGAGCGTCACGATGGCGACGTCGGCATCCCTCTGCTCGACCCTGACATCGAAAATGCTCGACCGGGTCACGCCACTCGGCCTACCCTCCTTCATGCAGGAGCGGTCTTTGTGGGCGGGAGCCTTGGGACGGTGGCGCGCTACGGAGTCACCGCACACGTTCATCTCGCCCCGAACTCGTTCCCGTGGACCATCATGACGATCAACGCCGTCGGAGCCCTCCTGCTCGGGATCCTCGGTGGTTCGCTGTTCACCGCTCGGCCCGATGCGGTCACCCTCCGTCTGTTCCTTGGCACTGGAGTCCTCGGCGGGTGGACCACCTTCTCGTCGATCATCACCGGGCTCTTGACGCTTGGGCATCTCGGATCATGGGGCACGGCAGCCCTCAACCTGATCATGGCACTGATCCTGCCGCTCGCAGCAGTGTGCACTGGCATCGCGCTGGGAAGCGCCTTCATCAGAAACCGAGCGACGACGTGACTCTCGCCCTGTGGGTTATGGCGCTCGGTGGGCTCGGGGCCATGTGTCGATACCTTTGCGACCTCGCTATCTCCGCTCTGTTCGGACGCCATCTCCCCTGGGGAACCATGGCCATCAACGTCGCTGGCTCAGGCGTCGCTGGACTGCTGATCGGCATCACCGATTATCAACATCGCCCTGGGACACTGAGCATCGCCCTCCTCGCCGGCTTCCTCGGTGGATTCACCACCGCCTCGACCCTCGCGTTTGAAGCGGCGAGGCTCATCGAGGTCCGCCGAATCACCTCAGCGTTCGGGATCTTGATCGGTACCATGGCGGCAGGCTTGGCTGCGGGAGGCCTCGGGCTCGCGGTCGGGGCGATGCTTCGCTGAATTGGTGTCAGGCGAAGCGAACCTTCGCCAGCTGGGTGCCCTGCGCCACCAGCCGACCAGTCGAGTCCCAGATCTCGCAGACCTCGTCAACGAAGCCGGCATCGATGACTTGCGCCTTCTGCCGGATGATCACCGGTCCTGGTGCGGGGTGGGCTCGCAAATACGAGGTCAGCTGGAGCGTCGGCACCCAACCGGCGGATTGGAGCGGAAAGGTTGCGGGAGGCATGCAGTCGATCAGGTAGTGCAGGGCCAGTGCATCAACTGCTCGTCCGTCTTCGAATTCGGCCCAACCTCGAACCTCAGCAAGACCGTCGTCAAACCCTTGGTTGAAGACTGCGGTCAACGGGTCGTAGAGCACTCGTGTCCCCTCCATGATCATGACCCGGTGCTCGAAGGGGCCCTCCCCTGATTCCCCGCGAATGCACTGATCCAATGGGGTCATCTCTGGCAGCGGCGCGCTGTCATAGATCCGATCTGGTGCCTTGAGGCGAGACATCACCAGCTGGCTCTCCACCATCGGCTGCCCGTCTTGGAGCAGGGTGGTTCTCACTTGACTGACCCCTCGACCGGCACGGAGCACGGAGACGTCGATGATCGCGTCGGCGGGATCTGGTGCTCCGAGGAAGGTGGAGGTGATGGCCACGCAGTCTGGATGTTCCTGTCCCCGCCGAGCCAACTCCATCGTCGCTGCACGAATCATCGCCGCAGCCATGTAGCCGCCATTTGGCTTCCCAACGACGCACCATTCGTCGCTCAGGAGGACGGAGAATGTACCGGGACGCGAGCCTGCAGTGACGTCGGTTGCCGCCTCGAAACTCGGGACTCCGGCTACCCCAATCATCCTCAGAATCGACTAGTGAAGGACTGAAGCTCCCTGGTGGAGAAGGCACGGCGCTCTTCAAAGACGCGTGAATATCCCGTGGCGGCGATCCGCCATTGACCGTCCACCCGAAGGTAGCGATCCTCGTAGAACGCCGTCCCGCCGATCTCGAGGTCGGCGGCAGGGATGATGACCCGATCTTCGAGGTACCAGACACCCATCGCCTCGTCGTCGGAGATCCAATTGATCTCCGGGTGGTGACCATGATGCTCAGAGATGATCCCCGGGTCGCTCAATGAAGTGCTCAGGAACTCAACGATCGCCGCCCGACCAGTGAATGAGAGGTTCCCCCCGTCATAGCCCGCCTCACAATCTTCGGTCAGAAGTTCGCCGAGCCGGTCAAACTCCTTGAGGTCCAGCGTCCTGAAGTAGGCGTGCTTGAGCGCCAGGATCTGCTCATGGTCGTCGTGCCTCACAGTGCCTCCCTTGAACACGTTCCAGAGTGTAGCGAGGCGAGGCCAGGCGACCTCAGCGCTAACCTCCACAGTGCTGCGGGCTATTGAGTTCCCGGCACACACGAGGAGAGCGATAGCAGTGCGCAAGATCACCCATTGGATCAACGGTGCCCCTACCCCATCGGATACAGATCGCTGGGGTGACGTATTCAATCCTGCGACCGGGGTGGTTCAGGCGCAGGTCCCATTTGCTCCCTCGGCCGAGATCGAATTGGCCGTGAGTTCAGCACGCGCCGCAGCCACCTCCTGGGGCCTCTCATCGATGTCGACGAGGACCGAGGTCCTGTTCTCATTCCGCCACCTCGTCAACGCACACCGCGACGAGCTGGCGGAGATCATCACCGCCGAGCACGGCAAGGTCCACAGCGATGCCCTTGGCGAGATCTCCCGTGGCCTCGAGAACATCGAGTTCGCCTGCGGCCTCGGCAGTCACCTGCGGGGTGGGTTCTCTAGCCAGGTTTCTAACGGCGTCGACGTCAACTCACTGCGACAAGCGGTTGGCGTCGTGGCTGGCATCACACCGTTCAACTTTCCCGTCATGGTGCCCCTCTGGATGACGGCCAATGCCCTTGCCTGCGGCAATGCCATGATCCTCAAGCCCTCTGAGAAGGACCCCTCCCCTGCCATGCGGCTCGCCGAGCTGCTCAAGGAGTCAGGTCTCCCCGACGGCGTCTTCACCGTCCTGCAGGGCGATGGTGACGTGGTCGGCGCCCTCCTCGAGCACCCGGGAATCGACGCCGTGAGCTTCGTCGGGTCGACGCCCATTGCTAAATCGATCTACTCCCGGGGCACGGCAGCTGGCAAGCGGGTCCAGGCGCTTGGTGGAGCCAAGAACCACATGGTGGTCCTGCCTGATGCCGACCTCGGCGTTGCCGCTGACTCGGCCGTCTCTGCCGCCTATGGCTCGGCTGGCGAGCGATGCATGGCGGTCTCGGTCGTCGTGGCGGTCGGCGAGATCGCCGATCCTCTGATCGCGGCCATTGCTGAGCGCATGAACAAGCTCGTGATCGGTCCCGGCACCGACCCAATGAGCGAGATGGGGCCGCTCATCACCCGCCAGCACCGAGACAAGGTCGCAAGTTACGTTGCCGGTGCCGCCGGCGAGGGTGCCACGGTCGTCGTCGATGGACGAACACTGCAGCTCGAAGGCGATGCCGCCGACGGCTTCTTCGTGGGGGCCTCACTCATCGACAATGTCCGCCCCGGCATGGCCGTCTACGACGATGAGATCTTTGGTCCAGTCTTGAGCGTCGTGCGTGCCACCACATATGCGGAAGCCATCGAGTTGGTCAACGCCAACCAGTACGGCAATGGCGTGGCGATTTTCACCCGAGATGGTGGTGCAGCCCGACAGTTCACCGCCGAAGTCACCTGCGGGATGGTGGGAGTGAACGTACCGATTCCCGTCCCCGTGGCGACCTACAGCTTCGGAGGCTGGAAGGACTCGCTGTTCGGCGATGCCCACATGTACGGCCCGGCCGGCATTGACTTCTACACACGGACCAAGGTGGTCACCACCCGCTGGCCCGACCCCGCGACCTCATCGGTCGACCTTGGATTCCCCAAAACCCGCTGAGCCCATGGCAGAAGAACGCCGACGCAGTGCTATCCAGCGGATCGCCACCTACGGAGTCCACCTCGCCGACGATCAGATCCTCCTGGTGCGCGCCTCGGACCTGACAGAGGTCCAGGGTCGCTGGTTCTTGCCTGGCGGCGGCGTCGAGCACGGGGAGCACCCCACTGAAGCGCTCGTGCGGGAGTTCGCCGAGGAGACTGGTCTCCATGCCGTGATCGGACCTCAGCTTGGCATCGTGAGCGACGTCCGCACTCGCCGCAACGGCGAGGTTGTCCATAGCGTCCGCATCATCTATGAGGTCACGACAACGTCTGGCACCCTGCTCGATGAAAGCGCCGGCAGCTCGGACCTCGCTCAGTTCACCCCAATCGAGCAGGCCAGGGAGATGCCGCTGGCTCACTATGTGATTGAAGGAGCCCGCATGGCGGGCATCGATCTCAGCCCTCGGTGAAGAACGTCTCCCGCAGGTCTCGCTTGAGGATCTTGCCGGAGGGGTTGCGAGGGAGTCGGTCGTCGCTGAATGCAATCCGGCTGGGAATCTTGAAGGCAGCCAACTTCCCGTGCAAGAAGTCTCGCAATTCGTCGGCGTCGAGATTCGACCCTGCCTTCCGGTGGATCACCACGGCAACCTCTTCGCCCAACCGTTCATGCGGAACGCCGAAGACTGCCGCCTCGTAAATCCCGGGGTGCTCATAGATCGCACTCTCGACCTCCGCCGAGTACACGTTCTCGCCGGCCCGCAGCACCATGTCCTTGGCTCGGTCTTCGATGTACAAGAAGCCTTCGTCATCGATTCGCCCCAGGTCGCCAGAGGCAAGCCATCCTTCAACGATGGTCTCCGCCGTGGCCTCAGGACGATTCCAGTACCCACGGATGATGTTGGGGCCCTTCATCCAGATTTCGCCACGCTCACCAGTCGGGAGCGGCACACCTGTCTCGTCACGAATCTCGACGTCCATGATGGTGGTGCGGGCTCGACCGGTTGACGTGGGGTGCTCGACATAGTCATCACCAGTGTTGCTCGGACCAAAGGCATTGGTCTCGGTCATGCCGTAGCCGATGTTCGGACGACCCCGCTTGAAGCCTCCCTCGACACGCTCGACCAACTTGGCGGGGGCCGGAGCCCCTCCCCCGCCGACGCTGGCCAGCGAGCTGGTGTCGTACTTGGCGAAGTTGGGGCTCTCCAGCATGTCCCAAGACTGCGTCGGCACGCCGACGAAGGTGGTTACCTTTTCGGCCTCGATCAGCCGGAGTGCCTGCTCAGGGTCCCAACGGTGCATCATGACGAGCTTGAGCTGCATCCCAAAGCAGCTCATCATCACCGGGACGCACCCAGTCACATGGAACAGGGGCACGATCAAGATGAAACTTGGCGGATTGCTGACGCTGCCACCCAGCAGGTCCTCACCCTTGCGAGCCGTGGCCACGGTGGTGTTGGCCCAGAATGCCATCAACCCCTGGGTGACCGCACGATGTGTGGAGACTGCTCCCTTCGGGAACCCGGTTGTCCCGGAGGTGTAGAGAATCGTCGCATCATCGTCCGGACTGACCTCGACCACCGGCATGGCATCCCCAAGCGTGATCACCTCTTCGAAGCGCTGAACCCCTATGGCGAGCGGCTCGAGGGTGTCTGAGCGCACCACCACGATGGCGCAGTGGTGATTGGCTGCCGGAGCGTGAGCTCGTTCGACTCGCTCGGGATCAGCGATCAAGAGACTCAGTCCCGAGTCGCCGATGGCGTAGTCCAGCTCCTCTTCAGTCCACCATGCGTTGAGGGAGACTGACACCCCACCGACCGACAAGATGGCGGCGAAGGAGATGATCCATTCAGGAAGGTTCCGCATGGCGATGCCGACGCGATCGCCCTTCTTGATGCCAAAGGTCTCGACCAGTGCCGTTGCGAACGCATCGACGTGGCGCATGACATCGTCAAAACTCCAGCGCTCGTCCTCGTAGACGAGGAAGGTCTCGTCTTTTCCTCGCGCATTGGCGAAGATTGCACCAAGGTTCGCCGGAGCGTTCTTGAACAACCGCTGCTCAACGCCGTCCACCACCGCTTCGGTGAGCTCAAAGATCTGCCCGGGCCCGGTGACCTGCTCGACTGCCTCGTCATAGCTGAGCGTCATATCTCTCCCCTTGGTTGTCCTTGTCCATGGTTACCGACAGGTAACCCCAGGCACTCGGAGATCATAGAGCGTGAGGGCAATTTGGCGGGTAACTCGCGGATACGGGCCAACACGGCTACGTCAAGGACTGTCGAGGCGACCCAACCGATTCACAGTGGAACCATTTCCACGAGTTCCCAATGGATCCCCCATCATGAGATTCGCAACCCGCAAATCACTCTCGTGGCATTGTCGGAGCGATTCTGTCGGTCTCACGTTCTGTCCGTGGGGAGCGCTCCCTACCCGGGGCAGTTCAGCCCCTCAACCAGGGACTGCCTGCCCATGTGCATTCGCCGAGCGAGCCCGCCGAACAACGGTCAACAACGCTATCGAACCCGCACGTCACGTCGACCTGATGAACCAACGTGACGCCACAAGTGGGGCGACGCGGATGGCATCACCACGGCCCCGAACCAGGCCACCGATGCCATAAGCCGCCGACCCCCTGGTCTGCTTGCACCGCCCCCCCCAATGCTCTTGGCCTGCAACCGTGCACGTTCGACTGAAGGGATTAGCGCTCCTCCTAATGTTTCTTTATGATTACAATGTTATCAACGCTATGCCCCCGTAACGTCCACCAGGATCAGGAGCCACAATGTCCAACACGCGAACACCCGTCGCCGCCAGTACTCCGGTCCTCATGGCCGCAATCCTTGGATTTTTGATCTGGGGACTCGGTTGGTTCCTACTCATTTCCGATCGCTCCTCCCACCTCGGCTGGGCACTTGAAGTGGCTGGACCGCTCTTGGTGGCCATCGCGATCATTGGCTTCACAGAGCATCTCGTCCGACGAATCGGCCGGGCGGCAATGGTATTCGCTGCAGTCGGCGCCCTCGTTGGAGCAGTTTCAACACTCCCCTATGCCATTTCGCCCTCAAACCTCTCCAGTGTGGGTGGACTCCGCTTTGGGTACTTCGCCTACGCAGTCGGTCTCATCTGTGGGTTCATCTCACTTTCGCTCGTCGCCGTGACGCTCGGCAAGCAGCTTCTCGCCGCCGACAAGCTGTGCCCCGTCGGGTGTGATTGCCCCGACCGAATCCACGCATCGGTAGGGACAATCTCCCTCGCAGCGATTGGCTTGCTCATCTGGGGGCTCGGCTTCTTCGATCTCTACGCCATCCCTGCAGGGTCGAGGTATGGATGGATACTGGCGACAGTTGGCACGGCTCTCGTCTCGATTGGCCTTGCGAGCCACCTCCGTCACCTGAGCGGTCGCTTCGGCATACTCGCAGCGGTCATCGGCGTTGCGAGTGCGGTGATTTGGTCGGTCGGCTATCTCTTCGAAGCCATCAACCCGACAGCGGGCTTCCAGTCGCCGTGGTACTCGGACCTCTTCGGGTGCTACGGCGCGGGCCACCTCTTGAGCGCACTCAGTATTTCCCTGGTCTTTGCCTACAAGGCACAGTCGATGGGACGAGACGCAAACGCCTCGGAGTGAATCGCCCAGACCACATCGGTCTGCCTTGTCCTCAATGGGCTCGCTCGTGAGCGTGACCTACGCAACCTTCGCGGCACAATCGATATTCGTCCTTGTCGATGGACATGAGGCCCCTCTCGGCAACCTGATCCGCCGAGGAGAATACGCGGGGAGCGCCGAACGTCCTTCGTCGGATCATCACGACATCGGGATCACGGTCATCGGGGTGAAGCCAAGCAATCATTTCTCCCGCGACCCAAGCAGTCGGACGGTGCATGTTCTCCGATGTGACCGTTGGGCTTAATCGGTCGAGGAACAACGGCTCAGCACTGCGAGGCGCTCAATCGGCATCTGATTCTGTTCGATAGCGAGATATTCGAGCCGAAGCGCTTCAGCCTGGCAACGGCATCGATGGGGACGATGCAGCCAGACGGATCACGTCCCGCTGCGAGACCCCCAACGATTCGGGCGGCCGATTCAACGCGCTCAAGCTGCCATGAGAGAGGGATGGCTTCGAGGTCGTGGTTTGCGTTAACACCCCCTACCACACAACCCCCCCGCTGTTCGTTTGTCGTGACGCATCATCAATGGATGTATTTAGGGAGCAATAGCATCGTCACATGACTTCGATGCTTTCTCCGCGCGCCCTTGCGGTGCGCGTCCCCGCCATCACCCTCTTCTTCTGGATCATCAAGATCCTGGCCACCACGGTCGGCGAGACCTTCGCTGACTTCCTGAACACCAACCTCAACATGGGGCTGACCGGAACGAGCATCGTGATGAGCGCGGTCCTGGCGGTGGCGCTGGTGGTCCAGTTCCGCCTCAAGCGCTACGTCCCGGTGGCCTACTGGCTCGTCGTCGTGCTGATCAGCGTGGTCGGGACCCTGATCACTGACAACCTGACCGACAACCTCGGTGTCTCGCTGGTCACCTCGTCGCTGGTCTTCCTCGCCGCCCTGCTCATCACATTCGGGGTCTGGTACCGCCTCGAGGGCTCACTGTCCATGAAGAGCATCACCACAGCACACAGGGAGGCCTTCTACTGGCTGGCCATCCTGTGGACCTTCGCGCTCGGGACCGCCACCGGCGACCTACTGGCAGAGAAGGTCAACTGGGGCTACGGGCTCTCCGCCCTGTTCTTCGGAAGCGTGATCGCGGCGATCTACCTGTTGTGGAGGACCAAGCTGATGAACGAGGTCTTTGCCTTCTGGCTCGCCTACATCCTCACCCGCCCGCTCGGCGCGTCGATCGGCGACTTCCTCGCCCAGCCGAAGGATGCCGGCGGCAATGGCCTCGGGACCACGGTGACCAGCATCATCTTCCTGGTCGCCATCGCCGCCGTGGTGGGGTTCTTGAGCAGGTCGCACCGGGATCGGATCGCCGCGGTGGAGTCCACGACCGTGGAGAGCCCCGCCGAGGACCCGTCTCGAGCAGGGCGGGCTTGACCTCGAGGCCCCAGCGGTAGCCACCGAGCCTCCCGTCTCATCGGACAACCCGATGGCAGGGGATCACGAGGGCCAACGGGTTCTTGCCGCACGCCGTGGCGACCGCTTGGACGGCCGCTGGCGATTTAGGCATACGGAATGGTGAACATCCCAACTACGAGCACCCAGAATTGCAGAAATGCAATGGCCAAACCTCCAATCCGAAGAATCCACGATGCCCCCGCCTCGATCTGAAGCCAAAGCGAATCCACAGTCATGTGCTGAGAAATCAGGTCACCCAGAGCCTCCGGAATAGTCGGGCCGATTCAAGCTGCGGATGCAGCACAACCAGCACCGACTTTTAGTTGCTCTGGACCACTAGGTGGGCCCCGCAGGTTCGATTCCACGGGGGCTTTGCCTCTGTTGGCTCTAGACGCCTTGACATTGGCGGGCCCACGTGGTCTCTCAGTGGATCCTTGGCTGGAATCCCCCCTACTCATTTCCGAAGCGCCGTGAATGTCGATCCGCTGGCACTCAATGATCCCGAACTGTGAGTCCCGCGTCGAAGCGAATTCGCCGTTGACCTGACTCACCACCGCTGAAGCCTGTTCTGGCCGGTCGGGGTTCTCGAACCCGTCAATCGCAGCCCCACCGGGACACCGTCGTTCGGATCTCACTCTGTGAACCCTTCGATACTCCATTGGTTCTCAATGCAAAGTGGAAGAT
>Ga0114958_10002996_pt1 | contig 12302 bp, 12 predicted proteins | sample C_130208_EF_Meta_FD_89577 | JGI IMG/M metagenome (GOLD analysis project Ga0114958, IMG submission 89577) | Freshwater microbial communities from Lake Croche, Canada to study carbon cycling - C_130208_EF_MetaG | ecosystem: Environmental > Aquatic > Freshwater > Lake | place: Lake Croche, Canada... | reverse complement strand
TTGTTGTTGCGACTAGGAAGTTCTGCGATGCTCATACCTGAATCCTCTTACCCGCCACCGACATTCGCTATTAGGCTCAACTGTAAATGTTAAAAGCATGTGGAGAAAGCCATGATTGGAGGTGGACAAACTCCACACACCTGTGGATGAATTGTGGGTAAGTAGCTTAAATAGGCAATAAAAATCCCCAGCCACGCTCAATTTCTCAATCAAGGCTGGGGATAAATATTCTTTTTTGATTCTCACATTTTGAGATTCTTAGAACTTTGAGATTACTCTGCGGCGACCACCTGAATGGAAATATTGGCCACCACAGTGGAGTGGATATTAATTTTGCCAGAATAATTACCTAGCTTCTTCATGATAGGAGCTCTGAGGCTATGCCGATCCACATCAACACCAACAGAAGTCTTTATAGCGGCAACCAGGTCCTTGTCGGTCACAGAACCAAACAATGAGCCCGTTGGACCAACTTTGGCATTAACGATGATTGGGGCACCTTCTAGCGCCGCTTTCACTTCACGGGCATGATCCAGATCGCGGATCTCTCGAGCGCTACGTGCACGACGGATTCCTTCGATCTGCTTTTCGCCACCTTGGGTCCATGCAATGGCATTTCCCCGGGGTAGCAAGAAATTGCGAGCGTAGCCGTCTTTCACGGTCACAACGTCGCCAGCTTGGCCCAAACCAGGAACTTCGCGAGTAAGGATGAGTTTCATATCTAGTTCTCTCCTTATCGAGCAGTCGATGTGTAAGGCAATAGCGCCATTTCGCGGGAGTTCTTTACCGCGGCAGCAATTGCACGTTGATGTTGGGTGCATGCACCAGTTACCCGACGAGCGCGAATCTTGCCGCGGTCAGAGATAAATTTGCGCAAAGTCGCGATGTCCTTGTAATCGATATAACTGATTTTCTGTTGACAAAATGAACACGGCTTCTTTTTGAACTTCTTCAAAGCCGCAGCCGACATTTTTGGTGCGACCTTCTTTGGCTTTAATGTTTTATTGCTTCTTGCTCCCACTGTGGTGCTCCTTTATGAGGTGCCCTGTCGTTAAAGACAGGAGTTGGATTGAAATAATTGATTTGGATGAGATTGAATACTAAGCAACCGTTAAAACGGTGGCTGGTCATCTGCCGTATCTGTAGCCCAGCCGCCACCAACAGGTGCCGCGGACCACGGATCTTCAGATGATGATGTTTCGGAGAGGCCAGAGGCGAAACCACCAGCTGATGCACCTTTGCTTGTCTTGGTGATCTTCGTTGTAGCGTTGCGAAGAGATGGACCCACTTCATCAACTTCTACCTCGAATACAGTGCGTTTTTCGCCCTCTTTTGTTTCATATGAACGTTGCTTCAAACGACCAGAAAGGATGACCCGGGTTCCCCGTGTCAACGATTCCGCAACGTTCTCTGCAGCCTGACGCCAGATTTGGCAATTAAGAAAAAGGGTGTCTCCGTCTTTCCATTCATTGCTTGCTTTATCAAGATAACGCGGAGTTGACGCAACCGTGAACTTTGCGACTGCAGCACCATTAGGTGTGAAGCGAAGCTCTGGATCGTTGGTCAAATTACCGATCATTGTGATTGTTGTATCTCCAGCGGCCATATGTTTACTCTCTTACTCGGATGTATTTCGTTGAGTTGGTTTTATTCGGGACGGACAACTTTGGTGCGAAGCACAGCCTCGTTTAAGTTGAGTTGGCGATCAAGTTCTTTGATCGCATCAGGACCACAGTGCAGATCTGCAACAGCGTAGATACCTTCGGCCTTCTTATTAATTTCGAAGGTCATACGACGACGTCCCCAAATATCGAGTTTGTCTACGGTTCCACCACTGTCTTTAATGATCTTGAGATAAGTCTCAAGACTAGGTGCGACTGTACGTTCTTCTAATTCAGGATCGAGAATGACCATGATTTCGTAATGACGCATGAGTAAACCCCACCTCCTCTGGACTATAGCGGCCACGGCATTTCCGTGGCAGGAGGGTTACTGCTCCTACGCGGGAAAAAGCGGGTGCTTTCGCACTTGTAGGAAGGCTAAGGGTAACTCTGAATTACAGATTCGGGAAATTCGTCGGCCTGTGGAACTGATACCCGTGTGGATAAAGCGATTCTGACGGCAAAATAGCAACTTGCAGCAACTCGGATCAACCCGGCCACCGCGTACCACGAGTCTGGTAGCCCAAATTTGGTCCCGCTCACTGTGGCCAGATATTCCCAAACGGCGATGTGGTACAGAAGTTCGGAACCTTGCCATATCCAAAAAGCGGCTCGATCCTTCTGCTGACGCAATGCTATGACACCTAGTGGGGCAAGCCAGAGCACATATTGAGGGGAATACACCTTGCTGGCAATTGTAAAGATCATAATAAAAACGATTGATATCTCCCCAAGCGTGGGCGTGCTCTCAGACTTTAGGAAGAAGATGGATGCCGCAATCGCCATAATCACAAAAGTGACGATAGAGACGCCATTTAAACCCGATATTTTTAATCCAAGAATCTGCAACGAGTACCACATCGACCCAAAATCTGCACCACGCTCACTATTTAATTTGAAGAATCGCCACCAGCCAGTCGGGGTCACCACAGCAAATGGGATGTTAATGATTAGCCAAATTTCTATTGAGGTGACTACATATTTCAAAGCTCCAATAGGGTCTCGACGTCGCACAAGAATAACGGCGACAGGTGCCAACAGAACTATTGGAAAAAACTTTGTAGCTATAGCCACACCAAGGGCGATGGCGCTCCACCGATACTTCTTTTGATCAAACCAATAAATACTCAACACGGCCGTTACGACGGCCCACATATCCCAATTTATATAGAGGGAACCAATTACCGCAGGTAACAGAGGCAATAAGTACCATTTTTTTGGATTTATCTTTGCCACCAGGAGTGATGTACCGATAAAAAGTAGTGCGAGAAGACCGATATTGATCAAAAAATAATATTGATAATCGGCTTGTGATTTAGGCGTAATTTTCCCGGTGGCCCACATGATTAGGCCTGTTACTGGTGGATACTCAACTGCATTAGTAGCGCTCGAATATGGCCAAGCTCCCTTGATCACGTCTCTAGCACCAAATAAGGCAGGTATATCGCTGTAGCAGGCGTGAGTATAAACATCAGGGCTTGCCCAATTATTTGTATAACAGTGATCAAACTTTACAAATGAAAAAAGTGAAGCAATAAGCGCGAGCGCAATCACAGATTTTGCAGTGAAACCAATTTTCATTCGTTAGGGTTTTTTCTTCGCCGGCTTGATTCCTGACCCCTTTGATCGCACCGCCGGTGTTGGTTTTGGAGTAACTGCCAAAGATGGATCCATAGTTGGTACTGCAGACTGCATAGGAACAGGATCTACGCCACCGATATTAGATGGTGGTGGAAAATCGGCAATGGGTTGATGTGCCAACGCTTCTTTTGTATACAAATCCCAAATTCTCGCCGGGAAAGACCCGCCCGTTACTGCGCTAAGCCCGCCGATGCCATTGAGTGACTGTGATGCATTGTCCCGAAAAAGTGCCACCGATGTTGCCATCTGAGGGGTATAGCCATTAAACCATGCGCTGGCGTTACCAGTGGTGGTTCCAGTTTTTCCGGCGCTAGGACGACCCAAATCTGAAACTGCCCCTGCCGCCGTTCCATATTGTGTAACAGTTTGTAATGCAGTAGTCAGATCAGCCATCACATCCGATGTAAATACCTGATTTGGTTGAACCTGAGCCTGATAAAGAATTCCTTTGTTATTTCCCAAAACTTGAGAAACGATATAGGGCTTCGCATAAATTCCTTGCGCGGCAAATGTTGCATAGGCTGAAGCGACATCTATGACATGTGCACTGGCAACACCTAAGGTAACAGATGGGCTAGAAACCATTTGAACAGATTGTGGAATTCCTGCGCGCCTAGCCACTTCAATAACTTTATCTGGGCCAACTTTAATTCCTAAAGGGACATAGACCGTATTTACTGAATGAGCCGTGGAATCCAATAGCGTGACATCTGGAAATTGTTCGTTTCCATAGTTAAAAACTGGATACGGTGATTGCGAACCCGGATCATAAAAAACTTGTGGGGAGCTTCCGTCCCAAACAGATTGCAGCGATATTCCTGCTTCCAGCGCTGCTACTAAAGCAAATGGTTTGAAAGAAGATCCTGCCTGGGTGGTGGCTTGAGTCGCGTTATTCAATTGATTTTTTAGGTAATCCTGGCCACCATACATCGCAAGAATGGCGCCAGTTCCTGGTTGAATCGAAACTAGAGCAATTCGCAAATTGTTGAATGGGGACTTAGGGGTTCGCTTTGCCACAGCATCTACAGCTGCTTCTTGATTACTTTTAACTAAGGTAGTTCTTACGATGAGGCCACCTTGAAGTAATTGCTTCTGGGAAAAACCCAAATTTTTCAATTGACTTTCTATCCAAGAAATTACATATCCCTTTGGACCAGCGAGAGATCCAGTGGAAACTCTGGGCTGAATGTAAGGGAATTTTAATTTGGCCTCAGCTTCAGGTGTGAGCCAACCTGCTTTCACCATGCCATCAAGCACATATTTCCAGCGTGCGCGCAATCGCGCTTCATAGGATGGTCCGTTTGCAGGATCATAGTAACCAGGAGCGTTCAATACACTCGCCAGCACCGCAGCTTGAGATATCGAAATATGGTCAACGTTCCTACCGAAGAACACTTGGGCACCGGTTTGCACCCCATATGCGCCTCTTCCAAACCAGATTGTGTTCAAGTAGTTCTCGAGAATCTGATCTTTTGATTGAACCTGTTCAAGTTTTACGGCAATCACTATCTCTTTAATTTTGCGCTGAACGCTACGCTGCGGAGATAAAAAGGCAGTTTTGGCATATTGCTGTGTAATCGTTGAACCACCTTGAATCGAACCACCGTTTAGGTTGTTCCATAAAGCTCGGATAATTCCGGTAGGACTAAATGCATGTTCCTTATAAAAATTTCGATCTTCAGCTGCCAGAATCGCATGTCGAACATTTAGCGGAATATTCGCCAACTTGACGCTTATGCGATCTTCCGTCCCGACGCGCCCAATTTCAGAGCCATCTGCGTATTGAATAACGGTCGCTTGACTATTTACATACTGGTTGGGATCGGGGATTTTCACCGTAAAAAAGGCATACGCAAACAAGTAGGTGAGAACGACGAAAGTGCCACCTATACTGAAGATAGCACCACGGACAATCCAGACCCTAACAGTGTCCCACCAGGTCTTTTCCATAACGCAAGATTACCCGTCACTACCCTCTGCGATGCCCGTAATCATCATCTTCTAGGGTGCGTACTTTGCGAGGCGCTTTTCGGTATTTGCCGTCACCCAGTTTGAAGGAGTAGAGGAGGTGGTGCCAGCCGCATCCCAAACATACTTCAACCACGTACACCTTAAATTCCCCGAATTCATCCTGCATTTCCTCAAGTTCACGATTCGTTTTAATTCGTCCGGAATACTGACCTAATTGTTCACCAAACGTATACCGCAACTCAACAAGTTCTGGCTTTCGGCAGACTGGGCAGAGCCGTTCTACCCGTTCACCGTGATATTTAGCTGCGCTCTTGAGATAAGGATCCGCATTGCATGCTTCGACGATTGATGTGACGCCTTTAAAAAGTGAGACTAAAGTGGCGCGACGTTGCAAGGAATAGTCAATGGCGTCACGCCGACTCCACATAAGGTTCAACACGTAGATAAGAATAATCCCCAAACATTAACTACGCTTGCGTCGTGAAGAAATTGGGGAACAGGATCAACTGGCCTTTTCACTCAGGTTCTCAGTTATCAACTTTGCTAAGTGTTAGATGGATTGGGCAGTGTGGTGACGGAATCTTCCAATCCGCTCTTGCCTCATTCGTTCTCTTTTCACCTGAAAGACAGCCGGATGCAATTAGTGCTGCTGGGGCGTTTGCCATGGTTTTACTTCCGTATTCATTGTTTGGTCCGTTTGTTGGAAGCTTCCTCGACAAATTTTCACGACAAAAAATCGTGCAGTACGCAAATATGCTACGTCTCATCGATTTAATCGCAATATCGCTATGTATCAAATTCGGTCAGCTTGGTGTAGCGCTTACAGTTTTGGTTCTTGTCGCCTTTGGTATAAACCGATTAATTTTGGCTGGACTTTCAGCCGGATTGCCTTTAATAGTTAGCAAAAATGAATTGATTTCTGCAAATGCCTTTGCCGTCACCGGTGGCAGTATCGGGGTGGTAATCGGTGGTGGCATCGGTTTCGGCCTAAAGAAGTTTTTTGATCTGCACGGACGTAGCGATTTATCTGATGCCAAAATTATCGTGTTGGCTTCGCTTTGTTATCTTACGAGTGCAATCATCTCGGTTCGCCTTGGACGTAGCGCCATTGGTCCAGTTCTTCATGCAGAGAGCGTCAAAGCTAGCGGCTCTCAGGATATCCGAGAAGGGTTTCGAATCCTGCGGGAACACCCCGATGCTCTGCGTGGAATTATTGCAACAGCCCTTCAAAGAGGTGGGTTAACAGCACTCACACTGATGGGATTATTGCTCGAAAGAAATACCTACAATCCCGCAAATAATCCAGATGCAGGTTTGTCAGGGTTCGCGTATGCCTTAGGTATTGCTGGAGTAGGAATCGGAATTGGTTCAATTATGACCCCTTTCTTCGTGGCATATTTTGGTAGGCACCAGTGGATAAGAATCATGATGTCTACACCAATCTTCTTATTGTCTCTCTTTGCAATTTCACACCAAGAATGGCTCTTAATCTCTACAGCCTTCTTTGTTGGTATGTGTGGACAAGCTGTTAAAGTCACAAATGACGCGCTGGTTCAATCGCAGATCACGGATGAATATCGAGGACGTGTCTTTGCCTTCTATGACATTGCAGTCAACGGTGCGATCGTGACTGGGGCAATCGTCGCCGCGATCACATTACCCCCTAGCGGAATTTCTATCGTATTACCTTTTATCACCATACTGGTATATGGCACTACATCGTTAGTTCTGCTCAGACGATCAAAATTCTTTATCGCTCGCCCACTTTAATAATTCTTCGGTAGCAATTTCTGCCCCAAGTGGGCCACGTTCCATTCGTAATTCGAGCAAATAATCGTAAGCCTGACCCACTAGCCGTGAGGGTTTGATGTTTAAAATTTCCATTATCTGCGCACCATTTAGATCGGGCCGAATGAGATCTAGCTCTTCCTGTTCTTTAAGCGCAATGATTCTCGTTTCAAGTGAATCATAAGTAGCTGCTAGTTGAACCGCCTTACGTTGATTACGAGTAGTGCAATCAGCTCGTGTTAACACATGAAGATGTTCTAATAGATCACCAGCATCACGGATATATCTTCGCACTGCAGAATCTGTCCATTCGCCATTACCATATCCATGAAAACGCAGATGCAGAAATACCAATTGTGATACCTCGGTGATGGTTTTGCTATCAAAACGTAATTCCTTCAATCTCTTTGTTGCCATCTTGGATCCCACCACTTCATGATGATGGAAAGAGACGCCACCCCCTGGAATCAATTCTCGAGTCCGTGGCTTGCCAATATCATGGAGTAAAGCTGCCAATCGAATAATGAGATTGGGTCCACCTAGTCGATGTTCTAACGCAATTGCTTGATCCAAAACAGTAAGAGTGTGTTCATATACATCTTTATGATGGTGGTGTTCATCAATTTCTAATTTGAGTTTCGGCAATTCGGGTAAAAACAATTGAGCCAAGCCAGTTTCTACTAGAAGCAGAAGTCCTAGCCGGGGGTTATCTGACATCAAGATTTTTGTCAGTTCGTCTCGGATTCGTTCTGCAGAAATAATTGAGAGTCTTCCGGACAACTCCTTTATCGCATCAACGATCTCTTCTGTTACCGTAAACTCTAATTGACTCGCAAATCGAGCAGCGCGCATCATTCGCAATGGATCATCAGAGAAACTATCGATTGCACGTCCTGGTGTGCGAAGTACTTTCCGGGCAAGATCATTTGCGCCATCAAATAAATCAATGAACTGTGGTTGATCACCTGTGAGTTCGATCGCCATGGCGTTCACCGTAAAATCACGCCTTGCCAAATCTCCTTCTATAGAATCTCCAAAATTAACATCTGGTTTCCGCGAATCTGGATCGTAAACTTCGCTTCTGTATGTTGTAATTTCTATGGTGACGTCAGCTTTTTTAGCAGCAATAGTCCCGTACAGCGCACCGGTTTCCCAGATCGCATCTGCCCATTTCTTCAATATTTTCGTTGTACTCGCCGGTCGGGCATTCGTAGTGAAGTCCAAGTCATTGCCTAATCGACCCAAGATCGCGTCCCGTACAGGCCCACCCACTAGCGCCAACGTAAAATTTTCGGCGGCAAAGGCAGCCGCGAGCGTTGAAATAATATGTGAGTGCTCTTTCAGGGCGCCCATGGCCAATTGGGTAGCCAGCTCTCTAGGCTCGGTCGGGTTAAAGTCTTGGTCGATCATTTCAGGTTTCACTTGGGTTTTCACTTCTGGTTTCACAATAATTGAGGCTAGGACAGTAGCCTTATCCTATGACCCCGGCACCTGGTGTGGGTGGCGAAGCAAAGCGGAAAAAACGGCGGAGACGACGTCCGAATAGCCCACTATCAACCACCTCAACTCCTTCTACTGCTTCTGCAGGCTCAGCGGACAATCGACCGCTGGAGCGAACTAACCCAAAAAAAACCACGCCGAATCAACAACGATCCACATATGCCAAACGCGTTGACGAGGTAAGCGCTGGGGGTTTAGTTATTGACGGGTCAGGAACAAAAGGATTACTTATAGGCCGTCGGGATTTAAAAGATGCCTCGCGCGAACGCTTACTTTGGTCATTACCAAAGGGTCATATCGAATCGGGTGAAACCCCTGAGCAGGCCGCGATTCGAGAAGTGGCGGAAGAAACCGGGATCCAAAGTGAGATCGCCCGAGAATTAGGCGTAATTGATTTTTGGTTTATGGCTGGCGGAAAAAGAATTCACAAAACTGTGCATCACTTCCTGTTTCGAGAAGTTGGCGGGACTCTGGCCCCTCAAATAAGTGAGGTCGACGATGTTGGTTGGTTTCCACTGGAGGAAATAATTAGTTTGTTGGCATACCCAGATGAAAAAAAGTTGATTGCAAAATCGGGTGAACTAAAAGTATGAAAAGAGGGTTGGGAGTAATCCTTGCTTTGCTCTTCCTATTTTTGGGGATGCCTTGTGCGATCGCCTCAACAGATGTAATTCTGACCGAACCAACCCACAGACAAATTGATGGCATGTTCATTGACGACGATCTTGCGATGACGCTTTCGGTAACTGGAAGATTGGGATCGGTTCTTTTCAACCCGCCAAAAAATGTTCAAACTTGGAAAATCGATCCTGCTTTAATTGAAGAAGTTGTTGCGATGAGTAATGGTTATAAACTTACTGATGGTTCTGACGGAACTGGCCAAATTTTTGCTCAAGCTTGGTTGGCTCAACTTTCACAAGTGACTGCAGCTAATGATGTTTCTGTGATCGTTTATGGAAATCCGTCGCGTTATTGGGTGAATCGCTTATTAAGTGAAGAATCACGATTTGTTCTCCCTACATCAACCAAAATTCTTGAAACTTTGCTTGGGCGTTCTGTTAACCCCGTTGTTTCGTATCACAATAAGAGTCAATTCACGCTCACCCAATCTGATCTCGACGCCATCAATACAGCCATGGATGATTTTAAAAAGACTTCTAGCTACCTTGATCCCGCGAAGAAAGATGTATATAGGCTGGCACTAATGAAAGTGCTCGACCCAGAACTGCCCCCAGCGCGCAGAGAGTATTTGATCAGAGATCTAACAGCCAATGCTTACTTACAAATGCACATGATTTACCTTAGTCCCGGCAAATTTACAGTCACCTCCACACATCAAAATATTCCAATTACTATCGCTAACAAATTTCCAAGCAGTGCCAAAATAAATTTATATATACATCCAGCGAATGCCAAAATTCGAGTTGCACCGGTAACGCAGGAGATCGTTCAGGGAAATTCAAAGATTCAAGTGTTAATCCCGCTAACCGTCTTAGCTTCGGGCTCTTCTAGTATTCGCATCGAATTAAAAACTCCAGGTGGGGACACATTGGGGGAATCGCTCGTTTACCCAATTAATTTATCGGTTTTAAGTCCAGTAGCGACATGGATTACGACAGGTGCGGCAATCGTTTTATTTCTTGCGGCCTCAATCCAAGGGATCCGAAGAATCAGGGGTGGTAAACGATGAGCCATGAATCTCTGATTCGTTCTTCCGCAGTGATGGCCGTCGGCACAATAGTTTCTAGAGTGACGGGGTTAATTCGCGGACTGCTATTAGTGGCCGTACTTGGTACAACTCTTCTAGGAGACACTTATAACGTCGCAAACACGATGCCGAATATTTTATATAACTTGATTATCGGGGGAGCACTCACCGCCGTATTTGTGCCTCAGATGGTTCGAGCTATTCGCCTCCCGGATGGTGGGTCTGCATTCATCTCCAGGCTGATCACCGCTACCTGCGTAGTTTTAGGAACGCTTGTTGTGATTTCGGTTATCGCTGCACCCTTTTTGGTTCGGATTTTCGCAAGTAGCTATGAAGGAAGACCAGAGTTCCGACTGACGGTCCTCTTCATGAGATATTGCCTACCACAAATCTTTTTCATGGGATTATTCGCCCTACTGGGACAGGTGGCAAACGCTAAAGGAAAATTTGGAGCGATGATGTGGGCTCCGGTTTTAAATAACCTTATAGTCATCTCAGTTTTTTCTTACTTTCTACACATTTCCCATGGATGGACTGTTTCCACCATAACGGATTCACAGGCAACATGGATGGGCATCGGAACCACGGCAGGTTTCGTTGCACAAGTACTTTTTTTGATTCCTGTTATTAAACAAACAAGAATCAGGATTCAGCCACGCTTCGACTGGAAAGATCCAGAGATTAAAACTTCTTTTAAGCTGGCATCGTGGACATTAATGTTTGCTGCAATTTCTCAATTGAGTTATCTAATCACCGTAAATCTTTCAACGGGCGCTGCCGTGAGAGCGATAAGAGATGGTGTTACAACTGGGGTGGGTTACACACCTTACGGAAATGCATTTTTAATTCTTATGTTGCCTCATTCAATTATTACAATTTCCATAGTTACCGCGTTGCTTCCTATGTTGTCTGCGCATGCAATCGACAAAAAGTACACAGAGATTCATGATGAACTTGTTAAAGCTATTCGATTGGTGGGGATCATCACAGTCCCAAGTGGAATTGCATTCTTATTATTTGGTCCCCTCATAACTAGATCGTTGTTTTTTGGAATCTCTGATCCAGACGCTCGATATCTTGGATTAGTACTGGCTGGTTTCTCATTCGGATTGATGCCACTAAGTGTCAACTTGATTGTTCTTCGGGGCTTAAATGCCTTCGAAAACGTGAAATCACAGGTCTTAAGCAACGCCGTAATGAATCTGGTGTCAATAATTGGATCGTTCGGATGTGTGTTGGCGCTACCGGCCAAATGGGTAACTGTTGGACTAGCCGGAGCTCTTTCCGTCAGCTATTACATTGGTGCCTGGACAACAATTAGGTTACTGGGACGATATTCCATTTTTATTCGTATCGGAGAAATCTGTAGATTTTATGGACGTTTGGGCGCACTATATGCGGTTATCGGGCTTCCTTTGTATTTCCTCATGGGTCAAATTCCGGGCGGGAATGCCGTGAGACTAATAATTGTTCTATTGATAAGTCTCTTGGGATATGTGGGGGTCGCTCGACTCTTCAATATCACAGAAGTTGAAACCGCCTTCAGAATATTTCTTAAGGCGAAAGGGTGAGTTCGGACTAGAATCCAGTAGAGCCTGATAGTTTTCTAGGGTGGCAGTAGAATTATCGTACGGTTGCTATTAGCTCACTACTTGTACATCTTGTACATTTTTTAGTTATTTGAGAATGAGGAGAATTTACACATGAGTAACACTCTGGCTGTCACAACAGCAACATTTGACGAAATTGTTCTTAAAAGCACTACACCTGTTCTCGTTGATTTTTGGGCAGAATGGTGCGGACCTTGCCGTGCGCTAGGACCAATCCTGGACCAGATTGCAGACGAATATAGTGACAAAATCACCGTCGTGAAGTTAAACACGGATGAAGAAGTAAAGATTGCCATGAAGTACGGAATCACTTCACTTCCAACAATGAATGTGTTTGTCAACGGAGAAATCGTAAAAAGCATCATTGGCGCTAGACCAAAGCCCGTACTCCTAAAAGATCTAGAAGAATTTATCAAGTAACTG
>Ga0114958_10002995_pt1 | contig 12303 bp, 9 predicted proteins | sample C_130208_EF_Meta_FD_89577 | JGI IMG/M metagenome (GOLD analysis project Ga0114958, IMG submission 89577) | Freshwater microbial communities from Lake Croche, Canada to study carbon cycling - C_130208_EF_MetaG | ecosystem: Environmental > Aquatic > Freshwater > Lake | place: Lake Croche, Canada... | reverse complement strand
GAGTCACCGGTAAATATGGCGATGGCGCCATCGGCTTCGTGGGCGCTGCGGCGTGCAACGGATTAATCAATAAGAATCCTGCGCCAAACTCCAAGGCACTCCACGTTGCAACATCAGCGCAGTCGCGAAGGTCGCCCAGACCCCAAGAATTGCGCGAACGTGTGGCGTAGATCTGCTCCATGAAACCCCACTGGCGTTGCCCGGTGATCTGTTCGGGGTTCAATCGTGCCGGAGTCATCGCCAGCTGTGAAACTTCAACGCGAGTTCCAGAAGTTGCGTGAACTGTGTAATAGCCAATCGGTAAATCACCAGGAATCGTGAAACTAGCTTCGCCGAGCTGGACCCCGTCTACCCATACTGGCTCAACCCAAAAGTCCATCTGTTCCAGGTCGGTGCGAAAACCGTCTTCGGCCTCAACCCAAACATCAACTGGATCACCGTGGGTAACGTGGACCCAAAGTCGACGATCTTGACCCTGAATACCGATCGCAAACGCAGGCAACATGCATCGCCAATCACGCATGAGAGCACGTTCAAGTGAGGCGTCGAGTAATTCATCGGTCGAAGTTTCATAACCCAGTGAACTCAACACCGCATGCAAAGTGTCGGCGCCAATCAGAACCTCACCGCCAGCCTGATCCCAATACTGAGTTGCAACACCACACACATGTGCGAGCTCGAGTAATGCTGGACTGACAGATTGTTCAGACATGTGTTTCCTCACCAGACTTCTGGATGTTGATGGAGCCAAGGTCGTGCGGTTTCAAGTTGAGCCGCCAATGCAATCAGGGTGTACTCGTCGAAGAGCCGACCAACAAGTTGTATCCCAACCGGGAGTCCGGCTTGCGTCCAATGCAGCGGAACCGAGATCGCTGGTTGTCCTGTCATGTTGAATGGCGAAGTAAAAGGCGTAAACGCGCATTGTGCAGTAAAATCTGCCGCCGGATCTTCGTCATTGCGCATCGCACCAATTCGTGGCGGCAACTGCGCAAGGGTTGGCGTGAGAATCACGTCATACGCACTCATCTTTTGGAGCGAATCTCGCGAGATCGTACGCAAACTAGAAATTGTGCGAGAAAGTTGCGCACCCGATACGTCTTGGCCTTTTGCATAAAGCCATCGCGTGAGTGGACGTAACTTTTCAAATTGCTCGTCGTCAAATTGAGCAGCCCCCGTAAGCGAGCTCCACAGAATCTCAAAATACGAAAAAATATCTGCTGGGAACGGGACTGCCATATCTACGACTTCATGACCCAAAGATTCGAGCAACATCGAAGCGGCTTCGTAGCCTTGAAGAACTTCAGGATCAACTGGTACATCAACAATGATTGGTGTTGCAAAGCGACCAATGCGTAATCGCTCCGGTGGGGTCAGGGTCGCTTGTAAAAATGAACTTCCCCGCGGTAGTCGTGCCGCAACATAAGGATCGCCGACAAATGGCTTACTGATGGCATCCAAAATGGCTGCGGCATCTGCCACAGTACGAGCAAGTGGCCCATGCACGCTGAGTTCGCCCACGCTCTCGCCGCTTGGTCCATTCGAGATACGCCCACGGCTGGGCTTGAGTCCGACCAGCCCACAACAACTGGCTGGGATGCGGATGGATCCACCACCGTCAGAGCCAACTGCTGCTGCCGCTAGTCCAGAGGCAACTGCGGTTGCTGCTCCACCGCTAGATCCACCCGCAGTGCGAGATAGATCAAAAGGAGTGCGAGCTGGCGGCGCTACGTCTGGCTCGGTGTACGACGGCAGGCCAAATTCTGGAGTGTTGGTTTTGCCCGTAAACACGAAGGCTGCTTCTTTCATGCGCGTCACCACATGGTCATCGAATTCAGGGATGAAATGGAAGGCAGCCGATCCCAATCGGCACTCAACTCCCGCCCACGAGTCCAAATCCTTTGGCGGGATCACCACCCCGTGCAGCGGAGAAAGACCTACTCGATCCAGTTGAGCATCAGCCTGAGCAGCCTGAAGACGGGCCGCATCTGGAGTGCGAATGGCAAAGGCGCCAACTGTTTCATCGAGCCGATCTGCGCGTTCGAGGTAGTGATTTGCCAACTCCACCGAGGAAACCTCGCGTCGGGCAATCGCCCGCGCCTGCTCAAGTGCCGAGAGGTCATGCAAGGAAGCCACGGGTTCAGCCTATGGTGAGTCAGTGACGACTCCTACGTACCCAAGCGCCGCTCGATCAGATGTTGCCGACAACTACCACGGCACGGTCGTACCTGACCCCTACCGCTGGCTAGAAACCGCCGACAGCCCCCAGACCACTACTTGGGTTGCCGCGCAGGGTGAACTCATGGATGCAGAGCGCTCAACATGGCAATCGCGTGATGGGTTTGCTGAACGCATGCAGCAACTCTTGGGTGCCGGCACGATTTCGCCGCCGTACTACCGCGGTGAGCGAACCTTCTTCATGCGACGCAGCCCTGGCGAACAATTTGCATCGCTGTTGGTCAGCGAGAACGGAATTGAGCGCGTACTTATCGATCCCATGGCCATGGATCCAGCAGGCCTGACCACTCTTGATGGCTGGCAGCCGTCAAAAGAAGGCGATCGCATCACGTATCAAATCTCAGAAGGTGGCACCGAAGAGTCAGTGCTCTACGTGATGGACGTAGCCACTGGAGAAACGATCGATGGCCCGTTGGATCGTTGCCGCTTCTCCCCCATCGCCTGGCTCGTTGGTGGCGAAGCTTTTTATTACGTACGTCGCATCGCACCTGAACTTCTACCGGAGTCAGAACAGAACTTCCATCGCCGCGTCTACCTGCACTACGTGGGACGTGATGAAGACATTCTCGTGTTCGGCGCGGGTATGAATATGACGAACTACTACGGCGTTCATGTGAGTTTGGATGGCCGCTGGCTTGAAGTGTCGGCTGCTGAAGGCACCGAACCCCGCAATGATCTATGGATTGCAGATCTACACACCTGCAGCCCAGAGCGCCCAGCATTTACCTTGATTCAGGGCGATGTTGATGCACAGACTTCCTTGTCATTTGCTCGCGATGGCCGCATCTTTGTCACAACTGATTTAGATGCACCTCGGGCACGCCTAGCGATTGCAGATCCAAACGATCTTTCGCAATGGACTGATTTCATTGCCCAAGATCCTGACGCGGTTTTTGACTCCTTCGCGATCCTTGACGGAGATGAACTCGAATTCCCATTGCTCATGGTTGCAAAAACGCGCCACGGAGTTGGTGAACTTGCCATCCATCGCGCAGATGACGGAAGTTTCATCGAAGACGTGCCACTACCTGGAGCTGGATCAACCAGCGGACCAATCGAACACATCGACGGTGGTCCAGTGATCTGGTTTGTTTATACCGATCACGTCACCGTGCCTCATGTGTATCAATACGACGCACGCACCCGCGAAGTGACCTTGTTCGCATCGCCTCCCGGGGCTGTTGAAGTTCCGGCAGTTCAATCCTCACTAGTGACCTACACATCAAGTGATGGAACCGAAGTGCGCATGTTCATCATTTCGCCAACGGTAAAGCCTGACCGCCCACGTCCAACTGTGCTCTATGGCTATGGCGGTTTTGGTATCTCCATGACGCCTGGTTACTCAGCGGCAACCCTGGCTTGGGTTGAAGCTGGCGGCGTCTGGGCGGTTGCCTGCTTACGCGGCGGCGGCGAGGAAGGCGAGGATTGGCATCGCGACGGGATGCTCGACAAGAAGCAACACGTGTATGACGACTTCCACGCCGCAGCGCAATACCTGGCGGATCAGGGATGGACAACCCCTGAACAACTCGCGATTTATGGCGGATCCAACGGTGGCCTACTCGTGGGCGCGGCAGTAACTCAGCAACCGCAACTCTTTAACGCGGTGGTCTGCGTGGCGCCGCTCCTCGACATGGTTCGCTATGTCACCTCGGAACTTGGACCGACGTGGACAGTTGAATATGGCGATCCGGACGACCCGGAACAGTTCAATTGGCTGATCAACTACTCGCCGTACCACTGCGTTAAAGAGGGCACCGACTACCCGGCGACGATGATTGCGGTGTTCGATAACGACACCCGCACAGATCCGATGCACGGACGCAAAATGGCAGCCGCTCTGCAGCATGCCAGTAGCGGATCTCGCCCAATTTTGCTGCGCACTGAAAGCAATGTTGGCCATGGCGCTCGATCAATGAGTAAGTCGATCGAGGAGTCTGCCGAGACTTTGGCATTCATGGCCAAATGGACTGGCATGGATGCAGATTAAAAGCCCAAGTCCTAGCAAACCTGCTGGCCCGATTACCTCGACCTTGGGGATGAGAAAGTTTCACCGATCAGGTGTATAAGCCTTCGAACGATCGGGCTTAGTCTTTAGTCATGACTCGCTGCCTTGTAACTGGCGCTACCGGATATGTCGGCGGACGGTTGATCCCAGAATTGTTGGCAAAGGGATACGACGTTCGCGTCTTAGTTCGATCGCCCGAGAAACTTCGTGACGTTCCTTGGAGTAGCCAGGTCGAGATCGTCTCCGGTGATGCGACAGATTCTGACGCCGTCAATGGTGCACTCAGTGATGTTGATGTGGCCTATTACTTACTGCACTCACTACAACAAGGTCCACACCTTGAAGAAGCCGAAATTCAAATGGCTGAAACCTTCTCACTCGCTGCCGCACAGCAACAAGTTGGCAAAATCATTTACTTAGGTGGACTCGCCCCCGAACTCAACGAAGAATCAATGTCTCCCCACATGCGCTCGCGAGTGCATGTGGGACAAGCGCTACGCAAGAGCGGCATCCCAACCATTGAACTTCGAGCCGCAGTGATCATCGGTTCTGGTTCCGCGTCCTTTGAGATGCTGCGTTACCTCACTGAACGTCTGCCCGCAATGATCGCTCCGCGTTGGGTGCGAATGAAAACTCAGCCGATTGCGATCCGCGACGTGCTGCGTTATCTCACTGAATGCGCTGCGCTTCCGCGTGAAGTGAGTAGGTCGTTTGATATCGGTGGGCCAGATGTTCTTACGTACCAAGGCATGATGCAGACCTATGCCAAAGTAGCTGGGCTTCGCCGTCGGATCATCTTGCCAATTAACATGCTCTCGCCTCAACTATCCAGTCACTGGGTGAACTTAGTGACTCCAGTACCTCGGTCGATCGCTCGACCATTGGTGCGCTCACTTCGACACCCGTCTGTATGTCAAAACGATGACATCAAGCAGTACATCCCAGACCCTCCAGGCGGGCTACTCACGTTTGCTGACGCCGTTGCACGAGCGCTCACTCGTATTCGCGATATGAAAGTGACTACGCGCTGGAGTGGGGCAAGCATGAGAGGTGCCCCTAGCGAGCCACTTCCTACCGATCCATCATGGTCAGGCGGAACGCTCTACAACGACATTCGAGTTGTGGAATCCACATCGACACCCGAAGACCTCTGGAAAGCCGTCGAACGAATTGGTGGCGACAACGGCTGGTACGCAGCCAATTTGTTGTGGTGGGTGCGCGGTGCCTTCGACAAGACAATCGGTGGCGTGGGACTTCGACGTGGTCGACGCGATCCCAACTTCGTATTCGCTGGTGAGCCGTTGGATTTCTGGCGGGTGGAAGAACGCACCTACCCAGAGGTGCTTCGGCTTCGCGCCGAAATGAGAATGCCTGGCAAAGCTTGGCTGGAGTTTCGAGTGGAGCCAGGACCAAACGGTGGCTCAATTCTTCGTCAACGCGCCGTTTTTTGGCCACGTGGACTTGCTGGTCACAGTTATTGGTGGATGGTTGCACCATTCCACGCCTTCGTGTTTCCTCCCATGGCACGCGGAATCGTGGAGCAGGCGCAGGCCTTCACCCAGCTATCCGACACAATCTCTTCATGACCACTGAACCAAGCCTGTACGAAAAATTCGGTGGCGAGGTATTTTTTCGTGCACTCGTGCACTCGTTTTACCAACGAATTGCCACAGATCCCATCCTTCGTCCGATGTATCCAGAAGAAGACCTTGGGCCAGCTGAAGATCGACTCCGGTGGTTCCTGGAGCAGTACTGGGGCGGCCCAACGAAATACGGCGAGGAACGCGGGCATCCACGACTTCGCATGCGCCATGCGCCATTTGAAATTGATTCAGCAGCACGCGACCGCTGGCTTGTATTGATGCACGCATCAATGGAGGAACAAGACTTATCGCAAGAACTTGGCGATGAGCTTTGGCAGTATTTTGCGAGCTCGGCCTTTGGCATGCAAAATATTTATGACGATCGTCCGTCACCGTTCGAAAGCTAAAGCACTAGCTCAATTAGAAAGCTAGTAACTAAACAGCAGGCACTACTAAATGGGATTCCAGAACTGCTCGAACATCAGCTGGGATCGGATGCGAACTTCCGCTATTCGTTGCCACCATGGTGCCGATTGCTGTGAGCGAAACGCGACCCTGCTCGTCATACAACACATATGAAATGTCATAGGACTTGTTACCAATGCGTGAAATCCAGGCATCAAGTGGCACCGCTTCGTAGCCGTGCAACAAGGAAACCTTGTAATTGATCTCCATCTTGGCAACGACCTGCGAGAACGTTGGAGCTAATTCACCCAAGAGCACATTCTTCAAATTTACGCGCGCTTCTTGAATGTATTCGCTGTACTTCACATTGTTGACATGGCCTTGGCCATCAAGATCAGCAATGCGTCGCTGCATCATCATTCTTACAACAGTCATGTTTAGCCTCTGGTGAGTTTGCGGTAGGTCGCACGATGCGGACGAGCTGCCTCAAGACCAAGTCGTTCAATCTTGTTCTTCTCGTAGCTCTCGAAGTTGCCCTCGTACCAGAACCACTCGGAGTCGCCTTCGTACGCGAGAATGTGCGTTGCGATGCGATCTAGGAACCAGCGATCATGCGAGGTAATCACAGCACAACCTGGGAACTCAAGGAGGGCGTTTTCCAAAGATCCCAAAGTTTCAACGTCAAGGTCGTTTGTTGGTTCGTCAAGGAGCAGCAAGTTGCCGCCCATTTTCAAGGTCATCGCCAAGTTCAGACGGTTTCGTTCACCGCCCGAAAGAACCTTTGATGCTTTTTGCTGATCTGGTCCCTTGAAACCAAAGACCGAGACATAAGCACGCGATGGCATTTCAACGTTGCCAACTTTGATCCAGTCCATACCGTCAGAAACAACTTCCCAGACGTTCTTTGTTGGATCCAAGCCGGCACGATTCTGATCAACGTAGGAAAGCTTGACTGTTTCACCGATTTTTAGTTCACCCGTTGTTGGCTGATCATCTGGATCAGTGCCGCCTGTTGCAGCAGCAACGATCATCTTGAATAGCGTGGTTTTACCAACACCGTTGGGACCGATCACACCGACGATGCCGTTACGTGGCAGGGTAAATGAAAGATTGTCAATCAAAATGCGATCGCCGAAGGCCTTCGTTAGGTTTTTGGCTTCAACAACAACCGAGCCCAGACGCGGGCCAGGTGGAATCTGGATTTCTTCCATATCCAACTTGCGGGCCTTATCGGCTTCCGCAGCCATCTCTTCGTAGCGATCAAGACGAGCACGGCTCTTAGTCTGACGAGCTTTGGCGTTCGAGCGCACCCAAGACAATTCATCAGTCAAGCGCTTTTGCAGCTTGACGTCTTTGGCACCTTCGATTTTGAGTCGCGTGGATTTGGTTTCCAGATAGGTGGAGTAGTTGCCTTCGTATGGATAAGCGCGACCGCGGTCGAGTTCCAAAATCCATTCTGCAACGTTGTCCAGGAAGTACCTATCGTGCGTGATCGCGATGACGGTGCCTGGATATTTTTCAAGATGCTGTTCGAGCCAGTTCACACTCTCGGCGTCAAGGTGGTTGGTCGGTTCGTCGAGAAGTAGAAGATCAGGCTGACGAAGCAGCAACTGACACAACGCCACACGGCGCTTTTCGCCACCGGAAAGCACGCCGATTTCAGAATCAGGTGCTGGGCAACGAAGGGCGTCCATAGCTTGCTCAAGTTGAGCGTCAAGATCCCAAGCGTTCTTGTGATCGATGGCTTCTTGGAGCACACCCATCTCTGCCAACAAGGTGTCAAAGTCAGCGTCAGGGTTTGCCATCTCAGCAGAAATCTCGTTGAAACGGTCGACCATGGCCTTGGTCTCAGACACACCGTCTTGCACGTTTTCGAGCACGGTCTTGCTCTCATCAAGCCTTGGCTCCTGCTGTAGGAAGCCCACAGTGAAGCCTTCATGGAGCTTGGCATCGCCATTGGAGACGTCATCCATGCCAGCCATGATTTTGAGGAGGCTGGACTTACCTGCGCCGTTGGGTCCAACGACACCAATCTTGGCGCCAGGTAGGAAAGACAGGGTCACGTCGTCAAGAACGACCTTGTCGCCATGTGCTTTGCGTGCCTTACTGAGGGTATAAATGAACTCGGCCATAACCGGTGAGCCTAATGGCCCGCGGCTATGGCCGAGTCCACGGCAGATTTGTCAGGCTCCGACGGGGACCGATTCCATCTGATCTGCCGCGATTCGGGCGTAGTCCTCGAAGATCTCGCCGGTTTCTGGGTCGATGCCCTCCGGGATGCCATCGACCTCGGCGAGAGCCAAGGCTGCGCCCTGCAGGTCGGCAATGAGTCGTTCTTCACTCTCCACCACTGCCTGCCGCTTCACCCGATTAAAGGAAGCTACGCCGCGGGCCAGATCTGGGCCCACGGAGCGAGCCTCGATGTCTTGGTAGTGGATCTTGTGGCTGGACTCGCCACACGCTCGTTCAACTTCTCGGGAGCGAAGCCGACCATGGACTACGACCGGCATGCCCTTGGTTATTGATTGAACAACGTTGTGCGCCATGTCTCTCCAACAGCTGACGCCAAAATAGTGAGTGTCACTGTCTATCCAGCGATCAGTGGTGCGATCAAAGCGTCGGGGCGTGCAAGCGATCCGAAAAGATGCCACTGGATCACCAGCAGAACTGAAGCGCATGGACACGTCGCTAATGACATTTCCAACCACCGTGAGTGTGATGTCGTGCATGGAACCTCCCAAGTGCGAACCGAGTGTGTTCTCGATGTCGCAACAATGTGGGAGTGAGAACGGCGGTGACTATGGCCAAGAATTATCTGTGGATGGAATCCAGCGATCTATAACTCGGTGGATAACCAAACAGCCTGCCGCGAGGTTTCATTCAGCACTAAAAGATCATTGTCACTGCACGAGAGCGCCTGCTGGGATGACGTGAACACCATCTGCTCGCGTGTATGCAGATCCGGTAGCGGTCACCACCATGAGCGCCACTGCTTCTCCGGTGGTTTTTGTATCCACCCGATCCCTCAGGTGTTTGAGATTCGTTGCGGCTTGATCAATTTGTGAATGTCCAAGTTTCACTTCAATTGCAATCCACCTTCCGTCAGCGAATTCAACGACAATATCTGCTTCAAGCCCAGACTCATCGCGATAGTGATATGTCTGCGCTCCAAGAAGTTGCGAGAAAACTCGAATGTCACGCAGCACTAAGCCCTCAAAGAGGAATCCGAACCACTCTGGATCACTCAATAATCTTGAAGCGTCCGCACCCACTGCTGCGACAGCAAGCGAAGGATCAACAAAATGTCGAACAGCCGATCCACGTAACCGAGTGCGCGACCTAATTGATGGTGCCCATGCGGGCAGGTCCTCCACAACCATTAATCGCGACAACCCGGCCATCATGCCCGACACTGTTTCGCTTTTCATCAAACCGTCAGCACCATTCACATCCCGTGCAATTGCCGAAGCTGAGGCAGGGGTGCCAGCATTGCGAGCTAGGGATCTCATCAATCTCAAAATGGACTGAGGATCTCTACGAATCCCCTCAGCTTGCCGGAGATCTGTTCGAGCTATCTCACCCATGTACCCACGAAGTTGGCGCATTGCACGCACGTCATTTAAGTCAAGATTTCCAGGCCAGCCACCGCGCACCACCATGCGGGCGATGTCTCTAACAGTCGTCCCTGCATCTGGAGCTCGCACGCTATCTCCGTTTGCAATTCCCTCGAACGAGACTCCCCCCGAGCCATCTCCCGACTCCATTAAGGTCATGGGACGCATGACCAGTCGAAGAATTCTCATTGCCCCTGTATGCCGTGAAGATTCGTCAGATGGGACAGCGCTTCCAGTGAGAATGAATTGCCCTGGAGTTTGTCTTTCATCAACTGCCCGTCGAACCCCGTCCCAAATTTCAGGTGCCCTCTGCCACTCATCAAGCAGACGCGGCGTAGGTCCTTCCAGTATGAGACTCGGGTCAATCGCTGCGCTATCTCGTGCAGCCTTATCCACGTCGAATTGCACTGAACTCGCGGCCGATTGCAAGGCGGTCTGCGTTTTGCCACAGGCTTTAGGCCCTTCCAAAAGGACTGCGCCTGAGGTCTCCAGCGCCTCAGCCAGTTCCTGGTCTACGACCCTGCTCAGATAAGGCATGACCTCAGAATGGTGCTACAGAACTGAAAAGTCAAGTATTTAGGGAGGTATTTGCGGATACTTTAGGGTGGTATTTGCGGATACTTTAGGGTGGTATTTGTGGATACTTTAGGGAAATGTTTACGGAAATAGACAACTATCGACTCGCGGTGCCGCTAGCGGAGCAATCCAAACTATTAAGCAGTCAGGTACTGATGAATAGCTGCAGCCATGTCCTCTGCCGCTGGACTTTCAGAAATACCAACGACAGTGAAGCCAAGTTCCCCGGCTGCTGCAGCAGTAGTCGGCCCCGAAACAACAACGGGAACCGATGGTGCCGAGCCAAACTTCTGATGAACTGCTCTGGCAGCGCTGGGTGAGCGCAAAATGAGCGCTCCGATGTGGCCTTCTTGTAACAGCAGAGTTGAGACTGGCATATGAGTAACCACCGTGGTTTCGTACAACACGCCTTCATGAACCTGGGCTCCGCTTGCAACAAGCCCATCTGGCAACGCGCGCATAGCGATGCTGCCGTGCGGGAAGACAACTGAGCCAACTGGGTGAGGCATTTCAGCGATGAGTCCTGCAGCTGATTGTTCGCGCGGAATCAGATCAACCTCAACGCCAAGGGCTCGGACAGTTTCTGCAGTCTTCGCACCAACGACTGCGATTTTCATACCAGCGTGCTTGGCGGAAACGAAGGCTGCTTGAAGTTCTTCGTGGCCAACAAGATTTGCCCAACTTGGAATTGCCATTTGGGACGTTACGACGAACCAGTCGACACCTGAGCGCAAGGCTGCTAGCAACCTTGAAGCATCAGCCGCTGATTCGGACTGTGTCATCTGTAAATATGAATCAGAAATTGATGCAATTCCGAGTGACTTCAAGGCCGCAGCATCAGCTTCGTTATCACTGGCCCGCACGAGAAGTACCGGCTTAAACTCGCTGGGACGCAAGAGATCTGCTGCTGCGCGAAGACCCATCGCGCGCGCACGCATCACGTCACCTACCTGCAAGGTTTCACGTAAGTGCACACGCGATCGTTCTTGACGATCAAAAAGTTCAGCGGTCAGCACTAGCTCATTGCCATCAAAAGTGGCGTAGGCACCGATCGCCGTTGAACACTCGGCATTGATGCCAACAAGAACTTCGCGCTCTGCGGCAGTCGTGATCCGAGAAACTGGATCCTGCAATTGAGCAATCAAAGCAAGGATGTCGTCACCAGTTCGGCATTCAACTGCCAACGCCCCCTGCGCAGGTGCCGGCACAATTTCGAGTGGATCAAGAACTTCACTGATCACGGCCGTGCGACCGATGCGCGCAATGCCTGCGTAGGCCAGAACGACAGCATCAACTTCGCCTTCAATTGCTTTGCGCATTCGAGTATCAATGTTTCCGCGAACCGGCTGGATTTGCAGATCAGGACGAATAGCAAGCAACATCGCAGCCCGACGTGGCGAGCTCGTGCCAACTCTTGCGCCCTGCGGCAGGGTGGCCAGCGTTAAACCGTCGCGACATACCAACACGTCACGTGGGTCTTCACGTAAAGGAACTGCTGCCAGCGAGATTCCAGGTTCAGAAGCGCTGGGTAAGTCTTTGAATGAATGCACGATGACGTCGACTTCACCCGCGAGTAGTGCAGTGCGCAGGGTTGAAACGAAAAGTCCAGGGTTGCCTGGTTGGTTCAAAGAGGTTGTGGTGTCATCCCCAGGTGTGCGAACAAGGATTTCTTCCCAGACACGACCACTGAGCTCTGTGAGTGCATCACCAACCGTTGCCGATTGTGTTCGAGCAAGCAGGCTGGCGCGCGTGCCAAGCCGAATCGGACTAAGCGCGGGCATCGAGTTCAATACCAAAGAGCGTGTGAATAGCTTTTTGGTAATCAGCGAAATCACCAGTGCGGGCAAGTTCTTGTGCTCGTACCGAGGGTGTGTGCAAGATT
>Ga0114958_10002994_pt1 | contig 12306 bp, 14 predicted proteins | sample C_130208_EF_Meta_FD_89577 | JGI IMG/M metagenome (GOLD analysis project Ga0114958, IMG submission 89577) | Freshwater microbial communities from Lake Croche, Canada to study carbon cycling - C_130208_EF_MetaG | ecosystem: Environmental > Aquatic > Freshwater > Lake | place: Lake Croche, Canada... | reverse complement strand
GGGAGCCGGCATGTCTCCGGGGAGATAGATGCCGCTGTTTGCGAGCTGCGCGCGGAGTTGATCGGCGTCGATACCCATCACTTGCCGTCTTTCTTATTTGCGTCCGACCATTGGCCAGCAGCAGAAGCCGCACCCGAAATGCCGCCGATCACGCCTGTTGTATTTGCGTCGGAAGCTGCCTGTCTTCGCGCTTCATTCGCCAACTGCAGGTTTGCCGAATCGATTGCCATGCCGGAATCGAGCTGCGTTTTGCTGTTGAGCAGGTTTTGATAAAATATATCGTTCGCGTCTCCGAGCTTGCCATACCCCTGACGATTGGCCTCAAGCGCGGCGCGGTAGTCGTTATTGGTGTTAATATTCGACTGGTCGCCCTGCCGCATCTGCTGCGCCGCGGACATCATCATGCTCTGCCCAGTCTGTTGGTCCTTGGCCTGCTGCTGCTGCATGGATAGCGCGTTCATCTGGTCGTTCTGGACGCCCTCCATGCCCGCGGTATTGTGCGCCGCGAGACTGCCGCGAGCTCCGCCCGTGGCCGCGTTGGCGACTGCGTTTACGCCGATTCCCTGCGCCCTGAACCCCTGCTGCATCTGCTGCTGCTGCGGTGTCTGAGCGCCATGCGCCCACTGGGAGCCGAGTGCGTAGGCCTGCTGCTGCTGCTGGCGGGCCTGAGCCTCTTGCGCAGCTGCTTGCATGAGATTGGCCTGCTGGTCGGCAGAGATGCCGTGCTCTGCTTGGCCCTTTTGCAGGGCTTTCCACCGAGCCTCCGCAGCGTCGCCGTATGCGGAACCAGCATGCGACCCGCCCCAGTTTTGGGCGTACCCCGCGTCAGCAGAGTTGCCGAACCCGCCAAACTTCGCGCTCTTCTCCTCGAAGATCGCTTGTTCTGGACTGATTTCCGTACTTTTTGGGTCCGTAGGCATCGTTATCTGCTCCTGTGCGTGGCCGCGTCAGTCAAACCGCCACCAATAGCTGCGCCCGCGCCCGCGCCTGCGCCACCAGTCACGGCGCCACCTATGATGGCGCCCGCAACGCTGCCGGCCGTTTTCATCGTAGAATTATATTTATCGTTATTGGCGTCTATCCTGCTGTTGTTGATGCCTGCCCGCTGACGCTGCAAAGCCAGCGCCGCCACGTCGTTATTGTATCGGGCTTGCTCCAGGGCTTGGATTTGACTTTGATTCTGCGCGGCCTGCGACAGGTTCAATCCCCTTTGCTTAATCGAAAGGTTCTGCGCGCCCTGCTGGTAGTTCTGATCGCCGCCGCGCAACTGGCCCGCGCCCTCGCCATACGCCGCTAGCGCGTTGTTCATTTCGTTCGCGCGCGTCGCCGCAGCTTGTTGCGCGACTCCGCTAAGCCCCTGAGACGCGCCGCCCATCGAGTGCCCGGCGAGCGACGACAGCAGCCCTTGCCCGCCCATCTGCGCCTGCTGTGCAGCGGCTGCGCTGGGACCGTTGCCCATAGCTGCCGCCTGCTGCATCGACAGCCCGGCGAGCTGCGCATCGCGCGACTCGTTCGCCAGATTGTTCGCCATCTGGTCGTTGATGTCGCTGGTGCCGCGCTTGGCGATATCGCCCTCGCTGCCAGCAAGCGAATCTGCCACCCATCTACCGATGGCGCCGTTCCAAGTAGCGCCCGGATGGGCCGCGGCCTTGTCAGCCCACCACGCCGCGTCGTGATAAAGGCTGTCTTCGGGATTGAATGTATAACCCGGTTTATTTGCATTTGGGTCGGTATAGTCTTCGTATCCCTTCGCCATGAACCCCATCTGTCATGCTCCTTGCGAAGGCGGCAGACGCGCCCCACCTGAGTAGATTCCGTATTCGAGAGTGACGCCTAAGAAATTCGGCCCCGCGCCTGTCAGTGCCGCGAGCGTCAGCGGCGCGGCGTCACTCAGTGTAACACGGACAGACTGTGTTTTCTGCTGTGCGATATGCGTCGCGAACTGCGCAAGCGGCGTAGTCCATGTGGCAATCTGCGAGTCCGTAAACGTGTTGGTCTGAGTGCTCGTTGGATTGTAGTCCGCGCCCACTGCCATGGTGAGACAGCAGGGGCTGAGCAACTCCACAGCGGCCATCGCATGATAGAAGCGCTGCCATCCTTGCAGGCCCGTGGCCTTGGCCCATGCCGAGCTAACGCTGATGGTGACCCACGTACTGCCATCGAGATACGCGCCCGAGGCCGACAGTGATTGATTCTCGGCCATGACCTGCCCAGTGTCGGCGGCCCAGTAGTAGGTATCGCCCGCGCTACGCACTGCGTGCGCCGCTGACGAGCCTGATACGGCCGTGCCGCCTTCGCCGCTCGCCGGCAGCGTGAGCAGCCACTGCGTCCAGCGGTCGAGCATATAGTTGTAAACTACGGTGATTCCGTTGGCGCTCGAGGCGGTGGGCCGGAACGTCATCCGCACTTCGTCATTGCCGGGCATGAGCACTGCGCTCGTGCAGTATGGATTTGACGCGAGCAAGTCCTCGACGGGGTGCGAGATGTATTCGACGGACAGGCCGCGATCTAACCTGTAGACCTTGCCTGAATACACGAACACGAGGCCCTTGGGCGTGAGCACCACGCTGCGCCAATCTTGGGAGCATCCGACATCAGTAGGTATCTCGATGGCGTCGCTGAGGTCGCTTTGCGTGTTCGTCTCGTTCGGGCCGCTGCCGCGCATCACGAAGATCGAATTGCGCTTAAATATGATTAGCTGCCCGTCCATGCTCGCGAGCACGGTGATCTTGCCGCCGCGCGGGACCTGATACACGAACTCATCGGCGAACCGCGGCTGCGAAGTGCCGCCGTCGTAGGCCGTCGAAACCCACAGAGATATGCCATCATCGCCGATGCCCACCAGCCGGTTGGCATGCGAGATTAGCCCCGTCATGCTCGACGGGTTTTGGGCCATTACAGGCTGCCCAGTGGCGCCCGTGGTGTAGATCGTCGCGTTGCTCGTGATGCTCGCGTCTGCCAACGTGTCTACGTACGAAAACGTGGCCGATGCGTTGAGCGGGTCGTTGAGCAGCCCAGTGGGCAGAGTCTCCGCCACAATGCGGAAATACACGCCGCCTAGACCGACGCTTGGCGCGGTTCGGTAGATTGCGATACCCACCTGCGGCGTGAGGTTGGGCGTTAGCTGCTCGAGCAGCATCGCCAAGTAGTCAATGGTGAGGGTCACCTGCCCCGTGGGGCCAGTTACCGACACGTTGGCTACCGGACAGGGGCGCGATTGCTTGCGCTCTCCGCTGGGCAGAGTGAACTCGTACGCTATCAAATAGGCATAAGTGCCCGTGGCCATAAGCCCGCCGACGTTTGCAGTTGTCGCCGACGCAGGCGCAGGCGCGAGGAATCCGATTTCCGTGTTCTGCCAGCCGTCGAAGCAGCTCGGCACTCCGCCCGCGATGTACGTGTGCTGCCCGAGCTGCACCGACTGGTAAGACGCCGAACCGAAGTCGAACGTCACAAGGTCCACGCCGACCTTCGACTGGCTGCGGATTATCGGGGCCGCTGTGCTGAACTGAGTCGATGACGCAGCAGACACCGCACACAGGCTCGACGACCCATAGTTTATGTAACGCACGATACGCGGCGCGATGGTCGCTATTGGGCGCGCGTTTACGCGAGTAGATGCCGCTTGCGCAGTTAATTCAGTGAGCGATGCCGAGCTTGGGTAAACCGTGGTGCCCGTGCCGTTGCCAGTCCACGCAAGCAGCACATAAGTGCGCCCAGTGGCTGCGTAGGTGAATGGCTTGGAGGCCAAGCCCCACCCACGGAGCTGCCCCTGCGCGTTGACCAAAGCAGGCACCGCGCCGCCTGAAATCTTCTGCCAGCGCATGACTGCGCCTATGTTGGCCGATTGCCACGCGACCACGGCATACGTCGCATTCACGCGCTCCACAGCGATGCGGTAATTGGCAGCGCCGAAAGGCTCGTTGCCCATCGAGGTATCAGTGCCGAGCGAGAGCGTCGCCGGATTGATCTCAATAAAACGCCAGTATGCGTTGATGCCTGATGTCGCCACGTACGCAAGCCACAGGCTTTCGCCAGTAGTGGCGCGTATTCCGACACCGAAGACGTTCGACGCGTTGCCGCCCATGCCGCCCGCGGGAGGTATTCCGACAGGCCCCACGACCGAGGCGAGCGATGTATCAAAAGTTTGCACCTGCATGTAGAGCGCGCCCGCGTAGGCAAGCGCCCAATAGCTGGTCCCGGTAATAGGAGCGATATCGAAGATGGACTGATTGCAGATGGCCGTGCTTACAGCGGTCCCGCTCGATAATGCCAGCGTCGTAAGGTTGAGGGTGCTCGCTTGGATGTACCCGCCGGCGATGGACCATACAAAGATCGCCGTCGTACCAACGATGATCACCTTGGCATTCTTCGCCAAAGCGCTACTGCCTACGCCGACCAGCAGCTGCCGTACAAGGATAACGCCATTGGCGTCGATCACTTGGGCATAGACGTTGGTGGTCGTGTCCACCCAGCACGTCACGGTATATGCGCTGCTGCTGTAGGTGTCGTAGCTAATGAAGTTTTGAGGGGCTACGGCTACGCCCGTGCGCGTCGCGATGGCCTCGCTCACTTTGTCGGCGGACTGCCATCCGTTGGCGCTCGTGAGGTTCCAGACGTTTTGGCCGTCTATCGCCGCCAACTGCCCGTTCACGTCCATCAGCGCGCGCGCCGCAGTCGGGCCGGTGGCCTGCGCTGCATAGCCAGGACGCTTCCGCAGCGCGCCTGTCTTGGTCCACTGGCCGTTGACGATGCTCGTTTGCGCACCCACTTGGAGCGTGCGTGAGTCGGTCTTTTGCTGCAGGCCGGTGGCCAGCGGCAAGTCCATGAGTTGCTTCTCGAGGGGCATATCAGAAGAACATCAGGTCAAAGGTGCCCGTAGTCGCGGTCTGCAGCCGGATGTCCAGCGTCGCGTCGCGCCCAGTCTCGAGCGCGAGCTCGAAGCCCGCCCATGCTGCCGTCTGGGACCGAGTGCATATCCAGCCTTGCGGCGCCCTGCCGAGCGCATGGGAGATGTATTGCGACGTGCCGCCCGTAAAAGGGATATTCTGGATAATGACTGCGCCCAGGAGCGGCGACGTCAGCGCGTCGCGTACGCCGTCGAGCTCGCGCATCAGCGAGCGGACCACGCGCGCCGTCGCTTGCGGCGTGTCGGTCATCGCGTCCGTCGGCGCCATGCGTGACGCGTTGTTATTCATGAGCACGCGCGACGGCGAGGTCGTACCAGCGCCCGCGTTGTACTTCAGGATGGTGGAGGGGCCGACCTTCATTTTACGCCCACGGGTAGAGCCCAGCGGTGGTGTCGTGCACGCGCTCCGGGTTCTCCGCGTCTCGCTGCGCCGCTAGCGCGTCGATGCGCTCTTGCAGCCTCGAGACCTGAGCCTCGCAATACCCTGCGTCCTCGTCGCCTTTGGCTTTGCAGTAGGCCGCCGCTTTCCAGATTGCCCACTCTTCCCACCCATTCACGCCGTCGAATGTCGCCGCGCCCGCGAGCGGGACAAATACGGGATAGTAGTTGAGGGTGATCGAATAGGCCCCAGTGGGCGTCGGAATGAAATTGATGTTGCCGCCGAGCATCCGATAAAAGACCGGGCGCCCAGCAAAATAGCCTTGGTAAAACCACTTGAACCGGTTGCGCTCGGCTTCCATGTAGGGGCGAGCGCTGATGACCAGCCCGCCGCCTAGTTGGATATCGACGCTCACCATGCGGTAAAAATCCGCAGGCAGAGGGTAGGCCGACGCGCTGCCGCTGGTGACGAACGTATTGGTGGCGCGATACCACGGCTGCCCGCCGGCCTGCACGAGTTGATCGTACAGGTCCGACAGGCAGTAGTTCAGATACTCAGTGATTTCGGCATCAGAGATGAAGCCGGTCTGACTCTCGATGTTCGCCCTTCGGCGAACACTTAGGATCATGTTCGTGAGTGTCTGCGTGGAGGCCATAATCAGCCCTCTTCTTCGTCTTTGTCTTCTTCGTAGTCGTCGTCATCGCACATAGAGAAGAACGCTTTGAGGGCGGCGGATACGCCGTCCTTATCGTCGTCCTTCAGCGCGTCCATGAGCTCCTGCGCGATGTCGCTCAGTTGCTCATCGCTGTGCGATGATTTCTTCTCGTCCTTGTCGTCATCCATGCCCGGATGACCGAGCAGGATGGCGAGTCCGGGCTTGCCCTTGGGGCCCATCACTTCAGCCCAGAGCTGGAGTTAATCAGGGCCATGGAGACGCCCATCTGATAGGTCGACGCGGCATCGTTGAGCGCAGTGCCGGCCGCCACAAAAGTGGCGATGGCGACCTGCAGCCCGGACGCGGTGCCTTCGTTGGCGATTGTGTTGACGCTGCAATACGAGCCAACAAGGGCCGACACAAGGAACTCTGCCGATGCAAAGCAGACCTTGTAGAACGGGTCTTTGAAGTTGATGGTGATCACATTGGTCGCGCCGACGTGGGCGAAGCTCGAGATGGAGTCGCTGCCCACAACGCTGCTGAGCAGCGGCGCGCTCGCGCCGTTGCATGTGAACCGCACATCGAGATAAACCCGGCCGAAGCCGTAGCTGAAACTGGGGTAAAAAGTCCGATTGGCCATGACTTTATAACCTCAGAGAGTGATGTTGACGTTCCAGCCCGGTGCTTCGCAGATGAGCTGGCCATAGTAGCCAATGCGCACCTCGTAGTCGTCCGAGGTGGCGGAGCGGATGATGGTTAGCCCGTCGTCGTCGAGGATGCTCGGCATGTCGCCGGCGCTCTCGAGATACCAGGCGTCGGTCTGCGTCATGAAGCACGTGCCCTTCGGCACGTTCAGATCGCGCACCACATCGAGGTCGCCGGCGGGGCCGATGAGCTTGATGCTGGAGAACGCGAAATCAGGATCGCTGAGCGACTTGCTGCGGTCATAGAGCACTTTGGAGCCGAGGGCTTTGACGAGGTTGCTCGCGTCCAGCGGGTTCATCCAGACGTGCGTGGGGGACGCCGACTCGCGGACAGCGCGAGCAGCCGCTTCGATGAGCGTCTCCTCGATCGGGCCGCCGTTGCCGTTGTAGCGAATGCCAGCGAGGCGCGTCGCGTCCGTGCTTCGGTTGAGGCCGAAGAACGAATCCGAGCCACCCGGAGCGGTCGCGGGGCACCATGCGGGAACCCCCTTGATAACGGCGTTGTAGTCGCTGGTGCCGGTGCCGGCGTTGCTGTTGCGAAACAGGTAGTCGCTAGCGGCCACGGCTGCGATACCAGCCGACCAGTTGCCCGACGCGGTAAGCGTGCCGAGGTCGCGGTCGATGCCGGTGATCGTCACCACAGCCCCAGAGCTGCGCAGGCCACCTGCCGCGGTGCCGTCGTCAACCGACGCCGACAGCTTCATGCCGACCTCGAAATTGACGATATCGGCAGGCGTCGAGAGCGTGATGGTGGCCGTGCCGACGCTCGAGCCGGACGAAATCTGGCCGATGGCGCCGCCGCCGTTGCGGAACAGCGCCGCCGAAATCTGGCGCACAATGCTGTAGTACGCGTTGTCGACTTCGCGCGTGAGGCCCTCGATGAGCGCGCCCGTGTCGCCCTTCGACGCGCGGATGGCCTCGCCAGTCACCGACGCGGTGACGTAGTAGGCATTGCGCGTAACGGTGACCGCGTTATAGACCGACGCCGTTTTGCCCGCTTGCGCGTTAGCAACGCTGGTGCCGAGTCCCTGCGGGGACCCGTTCTGGAAGGCAACAACCTTGTTCTTGCCGTTGAAGTCGGTGCGCTTCTGGACCATCGCGAAGAACGGGTTCTTCGGGTAGCAGAGATTGCGGACAGCCTTCTGGGTGTACTTGGTTTTGAGAACCGCACTCAGTGCGGTCGTGTCGAGATTAGCCATGCGAGACCTCGGGCAGTCATCGCGCTAGGCACGTGACCGCTACTTGCCGCGCCGCAAAATCCCGTCGTACATCTCCGTGAGGGCTTTGATCTGGTCCACCTTCGAGAGTTTCGAGATGTCCAGTGAGCCGCCCATCGTTTGCGATGACCGATGCGATAGAGTCTTTGGCGCAGCTGATTTGGCCGAGTCCTGTTGGCCTCTAAGTCCCGATTGTCCCGATGTCGCTAACTTGTCCCTAATCTTCTTATATCGCGGCTGCTCCTGCGATTCAAGGTAGTCAAGGATTTCTTCATCGGTGTAGCTATGACCCTTTGCCGACGCATCGGTGGCCACAGCCCACCCAGCCTCGCGCAGCTGCCGTTCGGTCATCAAGTCATTGATTGACGGCCACCGCGACTCATTCGATTTAGCAGTAGCCACAAACGCATTGACCGCGCTATCGCGCACCTGCGCCTGCGCTTGGCTCCGGCGCTCCACCTCTTGCCGTCGGTCGCGCTCGTCGCGCTCCGCAAGCCGGGCCTCGAGCGCCGCCAGTTTTTCCTCGGGCGTGCCGCGCTTGATGGCCGCATGCACAAGCTGCTCGGTGGTTGCGCCCATCTCCTCGAGAACGCCGATGGGGTCGGTCTTCGCCCGCTCGCGCAATTGCCGAGACCACTGAACCTCTTCGGGCGGAGGGGCGTTGGCCTGCGCGCGCAGCTGCGCCACGCGGCTACGCTCGGCAACCATCGAGCGCCTCGCCGCTAAGGCCTCGCGCTGGCTGCTGGCGATGGCGTTGAGCCGCGCCACACGCAGCGCGCGCTCGTCCGGCGGCGGGGCTTCTGCGGGCTCTGCAGCGCCGTCGCTGGCTTGCCCCGCGTCAGAGGTCGCAGGAGTTTCTGCGGCTGCCGCGTCGGGCGCTGCTGCAATCGTCGCTTCTTCCATGTGTGTCTTCCCTTGTTCAGCCCGGCGGAGGCCCAGGCGGTCCTTCTGGCATCGGTGGCATATCTGGCCCAGCTGGCGGACCCGGTGGCGGGCCCGGAGGGGCAGGCGGCGGAGGCGGGGGCTTCATCAGGTCGTTTGCCTGAATCATCCAGTCGCGCAGCAGCTGCAGGCGGTCTTCGCTGACGCCCTGCATCTTGGCCTTGAGATAGGCGAGCTGCACGCGCTTGCTCGCGTCGGCGAGGTTCATCATGGGCTCTGGCCCCATGTAATCGCCAGAGTCGAGCATGCGCGCGATCATCATCTGCGTGAGGTCGTACGAGCTGTTCATCAGCGAGTCGTACGACGCCAAATCAGGGAAGCCGAGCAGGCGCTTGGCCTCGTCCGGCTCGAGCCAGCCAGCGTTGGCCATGTTCTGGATTTGCTCGATGCGCGCGGCGGGGTCTTCGGCCAGTGAGTTAGACGGATAGAAGCGGATGGAGACCACTTCGTCGTCGAGCGCCACGTCTAAGAACTTCACGTTCTCGAGCTCGCGCTTGGCGAACGTCTTGGCAGCATAATTCGGATTGATTTCCGAGATGGTCCGCGACAGCTCGCGGATGTGCTCGGCTACCTCGAGGTGGAACTCATGCCGGCGCCGCGCGCTGACCGCGAAGCGCTTGGATTTTAGATCGGCGTAGGTGCTCAGCGCCTGCCCGCTCTTGAGGCTCTGCGGCACCAGTGACTGCGCACTCATTTGGCTAATGCCAGTTACCTCGAACGCCTTGCCCCATAGCGTCGACAGGTGTTGATAAATCTCGGGTGTCAGCGTCTGCGGCGTGAGCACCTGCGGAGGCACGTCGCCACGGATGATGTCTCCGATGTCGTTGGTGATCGTCCCCGTCGCCACCTTTGCGCGGCTCGGCACAAACCACTTCGACACGCCAAGCAGGTGGTGCGCCTTCTGGATTTTCTGAACCAGCGTGTTGATCTCGACTTGGATCGGCTCGAGCTCCTCAGCCAGCCCCACACCCCAGAAGCCCATCGTGGGAGCAAAACGCGAATAGAAGATGAACGGAAACCGCTTGCGCTCGTAGCGCTCGTCCAGCAGCGTCACGCCCTCGAGGCCGATGAAGTGCCGCCCGTCTTTCGCGCGCGGGCCGCTCGGCAGATGCCAAGCTTCAACGACCAGCAGCTGGTCAGATGCGGTCTGATAGCCAACCTCCTTCGCGTCGTCGCTCGTGCGCGTGCTGCGACGAATGGCCGCCTCTTGGTCGGGGAACATTTCAACCAGCACATCGCGGTCAATGAACTTGCGCTGCCACATGCAGCGAGGGTCCGCATACATCGCATCGATGTCGTCGGTCAGCAGCTCCCACGGAAACACGCGCTCGAGCTGCAGCCGCGCATCCTCGCCATCGCCGTCGATCCACAGTTTCACGATGCCGGTGCCCGTGATGGTCGCGTCCAGGACCACGCTCGGCTCGAGGTGGTGCAGCTTCAACTCGTAAAACTGGCCATCCAAATAGGCGTCCAGCTTCTTCGCTTTGCGCTGCGTCTCGTAGTCCGCGCCGTTCGTAAGCACTGTGACCTTCACTTCGTCGTCGCACAACTCTGAAGTGAACGTGTCGCAGCAGCTCTTGATCGCATTCCAACTCAGGGCCGTTCCGCCCGTGTCCTGCCGCCCTGCTCGCTTGCTGACCGAGGGCACGCCGAGCGTCGACAAGTTCTGATTATGATACAGGCGCATCCAGCGAAGCATCGCTTCGCGCCTGCCCTCGTTGCTTGATGCCAGTCGACGATACGTCTGCAGACATTGCTGGCGCCGGGACTCGGCACTCTTGGCCGTCCACCAGCGCGTCGTCGTCGAATCGTCGTACTGGGCCATAGATTTACTCGTAGACGACGCCCCTGATGTTGGACCAGGGGATAAAGATTTTCCGCTTCGTTCCCTCAACCGAGACGCCCGCCGTCTTGGTCGCAGGCTCGATGACTGCCTTGATGATGCAGCGCAAGCCATCGTGCTTGAAGTGGCTTGTCGAGGTTGTCACGTCTGCGCAGGGGTCGCTCACCGCGTTGTCCTGCATTGTTTGAATTGCAACGATTTTCATGCCCATACCCGCATCCAATCCAGACGCATCCCATTTGGCAGCGCACGCGTCTTATGCGTCGCCGTTGTGTACTTCCCCATGTCCCCTAGCAGTGCCTTGGCCACGCCCGTTTCGGGGCCTCGCCACGGCGTCCTGACCCAAACATAATGCAGCACCGAACCCTCGGTGCATGCCCAGCCAACCACTGGAGCGTCCGCGTCGTCGCCGCCATCCGAATCCCACACAGCCACCGTGAGCGTCACCGAGTCGCGGCCAAGAATGTTCTTGACGAGCATGTCTTGGAATCGCGAATAGCTGAGGCCTGCGTGCTTCATTCCTTCCGCGAAGTAGCTGCCTCGATAGCTGTTCACCCACGAGTCGTAGACTAGCGGCAGGTCCTCAGCGCACCCCTTGCGGACAATCATCAGCTGCCGCGCTTCCGGTGCATCGCCGTGCGCGCCAACGCCGCCATCTCCCGCGCCATCTCCGCGGCATGCTCAGGCGCTAGAATGATGCCTGCCATACCCACTTCGATCAGCACGCAGTTGTCCGGCGTGAGCTTGAGCTCAACGCCGCGCGGACCCTCTCCGCTGTCCCAGTGGGGCAGGGGAGGAATGCCAATGCCCGAGGGCATCAGCTGTTCTTGTTTTCCGTGTTAAGCAGGTGCGACAGGTCGCCGGGGTTGTACTTGCCGATGGCCGCCTTCTTCGCACTCGCGTCCGTGGGCTGAATCACTCCGGGCTTTGAGCCCTTCGCGACTACGCCTTCGGCGACAATGCCGCTGTCGGGGCGCTTCGGCGTGGCGCCACCGCCGCCCACAGGCGCGCTGGTCATCGGGGTCTTGATGCTGCCGACTAGTCCAGTGTCAATCTTGGTTGCCATGCGCGCAGCATAGCACATTAGTCAGCGCTGCCACCATTCGTCTGCCTCTGCCCGCCCAATGCGTTCATCGCGCATCCGCTCCAGCCGCTCCTGCTGATACGCCGCTACGTCTTCGGGCTTGCGCGGAGGCTCGCTGAACGGCTCGCCTTCCGTCTTGTGGTTTTCGCCCCACCAGCACGCCAGCGCCAGCGCCAGCACTAGGTCGTCGTGGTCGCTGTCCCGCCACGCTTCCATCGTGTCTTTGCCTGCCTTGGTCTTCTTGGCGCGGAAGGCCTGAAGCTCAGAGACGATTTGCTGGTGCATCGTCAGCGCTTTGGGGATGGTGAGCCGCCCCTGCGCCAGGACATTGTTGACGTGAACGACCAAGCTGCCCTTCGGCACGTGATAGTAGCCCATCGCGTCGACCGTCTCGTTGTTGCCGCCCGTGATCATCACCGGAATCAGCGGCACTTCCTTGTCGCTGAGCATGTCGACGACAGGCCGCCCGACTCCGGTCGCGTCAACCACGAGCTCGCAGTCATCGCGCAGCGACGCCACGCGCTTGGCCACGTAATCGACAATAGCCGAATAGCTCGTATGCAGGGGCAGCCGCTC
>Ga0114958_10002993_pt1 | contig 12310 bp, 10 predicted proteins | sample C_130208_EF_Meta_FD_89577 | JGI IMG/M metagenome (GOLD analysis project Ga0114958, IMG submission 89577) | Freshwater microbial communities from Lake Croche, Canada to study carbon cycling - C_130208_EF_MetaG | ecosystem: Environmental > Aquatic > Freshwater > Lake | place: Lake Croche, Canada... | reverse complement strand
GGTATCTCACCACCTGATGACGATTCCATCTTGACCACAGGCCTTGATGCATGGGAGCGCGTTCTGCGCGTTAACACCACCAGCGTCTTCTTATGCTGCAAAGTAGTTATTCCTTATATGCAGAAGGCAGGCAAGGGTTCAATTATCAATACCGCATCTTTCGTGGCCACCATGGGCGCTGCCACATCGCAGATCGCATACACAGCCTCTAAAGGTGGGGTGCTCTCCATGAGCCGCGAACTTGGTGTGCAATTTGGTCGCGAAGGTATCCGCGTCAATGCGCTATCTCCTGGACCAGTCAACACACCTTTGCTACAAGAACTCTTTGCTAAGGATAAAGAGCGCGCAGCTCGTCGCTTAGTGCATATTCCCATGGGACGTTTCGCAGAAGCCACAGAAATCGCTGCAGCAGTGGCATTTCTTGCAAGTGATGACTCAAGCTTTATTACTGCCGCTAACTTCTTAGTTGACGGTGGTATCTCAGGAGCGTACGTCACACCGCTCGATAATTAATTAGTTTAAAATCCGCTATCGCCTAACTGGGAGACAAATTTTCGACAAGAAAACTGTCATTTAGAATTTTGACTAATTTACGGTTTTTCGTAGATCCATTCCTGCCGCACTATAAATGTCATCTATTGCACGGGCATTTGCTAATGCATCTTCAATCCCAGTCAGCACTTCTGCGCCTTGAACATACTCAGAAAATGCGGCAAGTTGCCAGGTGTATGAAGATACATTTCCGAGATGCTCAGTTCTACTTCCTGATGGACTTGAAATTATCACTCGGTCATCAACCCCAGGTAGCACAAAGGAGGGTAGGTATATTTCACCTTTAGTTCCTGTAATCCTTAGGGGGCTCTCAAATTGGGAGTAGTCCATATCGCATGCAATTTGACCAATAGCTCCATTTGCATACTTGAGAACTGCACTCATAAATTTATCAACATTGGGTTTTTTCTGCCTAGATTCTGCAGAAATCAATTTCGGTTCTGAATTAAAGATGGACAGACTCAGATGGCGTTGTACGTGTAACGCATAGCAGCCCAAATCCATCATTGCCCCACCAGATAATTCATATTGCCAGCGAAGATCTTCTTCACCTGGTGCTGGGATATTCAGCGCAGAAAAGACTTTAGTTACCTCACCAATTTCTCCTGAAACTGCAATTTCAATCGCACGCTGAATTGCCGGATGATATCGATAATGAAATGCTTCAATAATCTTGGAATCATATGTTTCTGCAAGTAAAGCGACGTCCTTCGCTTCTTGAAAATTTGAAGCAAAGGGTTTCTCGGAAATAACCTGTTTGCCTGCTATCAGAGCAGCTTTATTGAATTTTGCATGCATTGAATTTGGTAATGCGTTATACACAACATCCACTTCTGGATGGTTGATCAAGGCTTCATAGTCCTGTAAAACATTTTCTATTCCCCATCGATCGGCAAAGACCTTGGATTTCTCGAAATTTCGAGAACCTACGGCAACTAATTTATGAGAAAGCACTAATGCTGGAATACAGATAGCTGATGGCGCAATCCTAGAAGCTCCGAGTAGTCCGATTCTTAACACTCTTGAGTTGCTCATAAGAATTTTTTTACTTTCATAATTCCGTCTTGACGGCGCTTAGTTCTGGTTTCCCGAAAGGTGAACCCGATTTAACCCATAGCAAAAGCCGTTCAGGTTTGATCAATTCCTCCAGTACTAAATATCCAGCACCTTTTAGACCCACCTCATTCGCGATATTTGAGATTTCAATTGCTAAATTTCGAGTGGAGAGTGCTGATGCCTCCTCATAAACCGTTCTTCGAATAGAGGATAAGAGTTCATTTCCTAGAGCAGAAACCCGACCACCAATAATAATCTTTGAAGGATTAAATAGGAAAAGTATTTGAGCTATAGCACTTCCTATCAATCGACCAGCATCGCTAGCAATTTTCATTGATTTTTGATCTCCAGCAAGAATTGCTTCCGCTAATAAGGAAATATCAATATCTTTTTTGGACTTCAGTGCGTTTTGGAGGTATGCACTTTCACCGCTTTTGGCATATTTTAAAGCTTCACGAAGAATAAATGGAGCTCCCGCTAATGCTTCAAGGCATCCCCGTTTTCCACACCTGCAAATAATTTCGCTTTGTGAATTTGCGTTCAGATGGCCGATATCCCCAGCACTACCAGATACTCCATGGATTAATTGCCCTTGATAAACTAAGCCTCCACCAATGCCGGTTCCAATTTTAATATACACAATTGAGTGTATTTCACGCCCTGCGCCGACACGAGATTCACCTAGAGCCATCAGATTTACTTCGTTATCCACCCAAACTGGAACTTGATATTTTGTCTCCAAAAATTCACGGACCGGAAATCGATCCCAGCCAGGCATGATTGGAGGAGCAATTAACATTCCACTTGCGTATTCAACGGGACCTGGAAGACCAACCCCAATTCCCCATATTTTTTTTCCATAGTCGAAAATTGCCTTGCTAATTAAAGTGTTCATCGCACCGAGGACTTTTTGTGGGCCATCGCTAATATCGAAATTTATACTTGAGCTTTCTAATATATTTCCTGCAAGATCAGCGATCCCAATCAAGCCTTCGGTTGCCCCCATCTCAATGACTACGACGTAACCGGCATTTTGGTTGAAACGAACTTCACGTGGAGCCCGCCCGCCTGTGGAATCTAATAGCTTTCCTTGAGTCAACAATTTGGATTTGAGTAGATAGTCGAGCTTATGGTCGACAGCGCTCCGTGACAGGTCAAGTTCCTCAGCAAGCTCTGAACGAGAGAACGCCTGCTTTTTTAAGGCAAAAGTGATGATTCGCGAGAGCACTCGAGCGTCTTTTAGGTTTAGTGCCGTAGCCATGCCCCAAACTCTAGACCTAAACTTGGTACTTTTGCCAAATATAACAAAACTTTATTTATTTTATGATTGACTTTTTATTTTTTTTTGCATAAGTTCCACTCGTATCGAAAGGGAAAGCAAATGGCAGGAACAGCAGAACCGAGGGTGCTTTTACAGGCTAACAACCTGACCAAAGCATTCCCTGGCGTCATGGCTCTTAACGGAGTTAATTTCAGAGTCAACGCGGGTGAAGTAACTGCACTGGTCGGCGAAAATGGCGCAGGAAAATCCACACTAATCAAAATTCTTGCTGGATTTTATACCCCTGATTCTGGTGAGGTAATGATTAATGGTGTGTTATTAAAATTCACACCTAAAGCTTCACACCTGGCTGGTATTGCAACCATTCATCAAGATCACCAATTGGTTCCGAACATGTCGGTAGCTGAGAACATCTCCCTGGGCATGTGGGAAAGCAAATATGGCTTTGTCTCAAAAAGAAGGGAAGCCGATAGAGCGCAAACTATTTTAAGTGAGATATTGCCGAATTTAGATCCACAAAGACTTGCAAAGGCACTCTCCCCGGCAGAAGCGCAGCTCGTTGAAATTTCCAAGGCTCTTTCCGAGAATTCCAAAATATTAGTCATGGATGAACCAACTTCGTCACTATCCAACACGGAAGTAGATCGCCTTTTCGAAATCGTGGCAAAATTAAAAAGTAATGGAATTGGGATAGTTTTTGTTTCTCATTGGCTTGATGAAATCTTTAGAATTTCCGATTACATCACAATCCTCAGAGATGGAGCTTTGGTCGATTCAGTTCCAACAAAAACAGCGACACGCGATGAAATAATTCGTAAAATGGTTGGAAGGGATATAAAAGAAATTAAATCAACCTTGCAAGGAACATCAAAAAGAGTTCTTGAAGTCAAAAATCTTTCCCGCAATGGAGTGCTTGAAGACATTTCTTTTAACGTAAATGCAGGCGAAATCGTCACGTTGGCTGGATTAGAAGGCGCCGGCCGAAGTGAAATAGCTGAGTGTATTTTTGGAATTCAGAAGTATCAAAAAGGAGAAATTCTTGTAGCTGGATTTGCCATCGCTAAATCCAATCCTAAAGCGGCGATTGAAGCAGGAATCGGATTGGTACCCGAAGACCGACATAGCCAGGCGATGATTCCTAAAATGTCTGTAAAAAATAATGTTTCTGTTGCTTTATTAAAGAAATTTACTCGCCTAACTTGGTTACTCCCTAAAGTAGAAGAAAATATTTATTCAAATATGAAAGAAAGACTCAATATAAAAGCACCTACTTCAGAAACTAAGATTGCGACGCTTTCCGGTGGGAACCAGCAGAAAGTAATTCTTGGTCGTTGGCTATCTTTGAACCCGAAACTTTTGATTTTAGACGAACCCACCAAGGGCGTTGATGTTGCAGCAAAGGCTGAGATATCAAAAATTATTATTGAAATGGCAACTCTGGGAACCGCAGTGCTGTTGATTAGTTCCGAACTTCCTGAGGTTTTAGCCCTCAGTGATCGCGTAATAGTGATTCGCTCGGGGAAAATTTCAGGTGAATTAGTTGGAAATTCGATTAATCAGAAATCCATTATGGATTTAGCGATGGCACTCTAAGGAGATCTGAATATGAAACTTCGGCCTGAATCTTTTATAGGAAAAAATACTCTAAAAAATCTGACTTCACTGCAAGATTTTGGTCTGCTTTTTGTGATTTTTTTTGGAGGCGTTATTCTCTCGTTTGCAAGTGATGTATTCGCAACGGGGTTAAATTTCAGAAATGTAGCTTTAGCGTCAACTGTAATTGCTGTGATGGCAATAGGTCAGACATTTGTGATTCTTGTCGCGGGCATCGACTTATCAGTTGGAGCCATGTTGGCACTTTCTTCTGTGCTGTCAGTTGGATTCACAATAAAGCAAGGACTACCAGTTGGAATCTCATTAATATTAGCTTTGATTGTTGGTGGGAGTGTCGGACTACTAAACGGGTTTTCTGTAACTGTTCTAAAAATTCCTCCGCTGATCGCGACATTGGCATCAATGTCAGTTGTCAGAGGAATCGCCTATATTTACTCAGGTGGAATGAATATCACCCCAACACCATCTATATTCTCGCAATTTCAAGAGAAGACAGTCTTTGGAGTACCCCTAGTTATCGTCTTTACTGTTGTTTTAGGGATTATTGCTCATATTATTTTGACGAGAACATCTTTTGGGCGGCAGGTTTTTTCTACTGGAGGAAATGCGTTAGCATCTAAATTGGCTGGAATTCGTGTTAACAGGGTAGTCATTTATTGCTACATGATTTCAGGCTTATGTGCAGCACTCGCGGGTATTTTGCTGAGTGCAAGATTAGATGCAGGAGCTGCGACTGCTGGCATGGGCTATGAACTAACAGTAATTTCTGCTTGTGTAATCGGAGGCGTAAGCCTGTTTGGCGGAGAGGGAAAGATTGGTGCCGTTTTTCTCGGTGTTCTCTTACTCGCGCTTGTTCAAAATGCAATCAATCTTCTGGAAGTACCAGCGAATTACGATTATGTTGTTAGCGGTTTAGTAATTGCTGCTGCAGCAAGCCTTGATGTTTATCGTCGAGGACTCGTAGACGCTGGCTTAAAGCGCAGCACTAACGGTGCAGCGAGATAAGAGTCCAGAAGGTAAATAACATCCAGTCCCACCAAAATGAAAACCACTAAAAGGAGAACTAAATGATCAAAAAGATCAACATGCGCACTGTCAGCATATTTCTGACTGTTGCGTCTCTCGTGGCTGGTTCGGCGATCATGGGCTCTACAGCCAGTGCAGCCGGAACCGCTAAGGGTAAGAAGGTCCAATACATAGCCTTTGGGCTCCAATACGACTATCAAGTCGCACTAGTTGGAGCTGTCCAGGCTCTCGCAGATAAAAAGGGAATTGAGTTGACAGTTCTTGATGGTAAGGGTGATCCAAACCTTCAGGTAACTCAATCAGCAGACGCATTGGCAAAAAAGCCAGATGCACTTCTTTATAACCCAATTGATGGAAGTCTTTTCACAAATCCTGTAAAGGCCGCTAATGCGCAGGGAATCCCTGTCTTTATCGAGGAGAACTCACCACCAGAAGGCAAGGTTGAGTCTATGGTTGACTTCGATAACGTTGCCGGGGGTGCAATGGCTGCAGATTTAATGGCTAAAGCCGTTGGTGGGAAGGGTACAGTTCTAGAAACACGTGGATCTGTTGCCTCTGCACAAGCTCAAGATCGCCATAAGGGCTTCATTACTCAAATGAAGAAGTATCCTCGAATCAAAATCAAGTCACTCAATACGGAGTGGACTGCTGATAATGCAAACAAGATGGTTCTCGATGCTCTAACTCGTGACAAAACGATTGTTGGAGTTTGGAGTCACAATGACGAAATGGTCCGTGGTGTAATTTCAGCACTCAAGCAAGCTGGAAAAACTGCAAAAGCAGGGGCAAAGGGTCATATCGTTGTTGGTGGCCTTGACGGAACAGCGCTCGCGCTCGACCGTATCCGTGATGGTTCACAAGATTTCACAGTTGAACAAAGTCCATACGCAATGGGCGAAGGAATCCTGAATCAGATAATTGCCTATTTCGAAGGTACTCCAATCGTTTTGCACTTGCAGACAAAGCCAAATGCAATTACGAAGGCAAATGTTGAATCACCTACAAACTGGGGAAATGCTAAAAAGAAGTAAAACTTCCTTAGTAGTAATTCAAAAACTTCTTCGGAAGTGTTGACGGGTACTCCTTATGGGATGTGGAAGCACATCCCATAAGGAGCGACATTCAGTCCCACCAAATGGAAACCAAACGTTGTAATTATAAAGGATTAGGGGAGGCAACTGTGCCTGATACGACCGTTAGTGGGTATGCCGCACTTTTCCAACCCTTTTCAATCCGAAACGTCGAGATCCCAAATCGAATAGTGTTCCAGCCTCATTTTACAGCCCTGGGGACTGCTGATGGGCTTCCTACTGACGCCCATAGGGCTTACCACGAAGCACGGGCGGCCGGCGGTGCTGGATTATTGATTTTCGAAAGTATGGCAGTCCATCCTGAAGGAAAAATGTCTCGACATTTCGTTGACGCATGGGATCCAAAGGTCATAGAACCATTTAAGAAAATTGTCGACGCTGTCCATAAACATGGATCAAAGATCTTTGGCCAACTAACTCACAGTGGACATACAAGTCTTGAGCATCCGACACCAATTATGTGGGCTCCTACGCAGATTCAAGAACCGTATACAAATTTCATTCCGAAACCCATGGGTAAAAGTGATATTCAGGCGACCCTTGAGGGTTTTGCGACATCTGCCAAAAATCTTATCGCTGCCGGCTTTGATGGAGTAGAAATAAAAATTGCCCATGACGGACTTTTGCGAAGCTTTGCTTCGCCGTTTTTCAATCAACGTCAGGATGAGTATGGTGGCACGTTTGAAAAGCGCATGCGACTTTCGGTGGAAGTTCTTAAATCGATTAAAGAAGCTATTGGATCTGATATTCCAGTAGGGGTTCGACTCTGCCTCAATGAATTCACTCCGTGGGGATACGAGCTTGATTACGGCCTTAAAATGGCGCAGCACCTTGAAGCAAGTGGTTATGTTGATTACTTCAATTGCGATGCCGGAACATTTTCGAGCTACTGGATGGAAATCCCACCATTTGCCGTCGCCCAGGGCTCATTCCAAAATCTCAATATCGCCCTGAAAAAGCAATCCAAATTACCGATTGTGGCTTTCGGTCGCTTGAAGGAACCTGGATTAGCTGCGCGTATTATTGAAAAGAACGAAGCCGACTTCATTGGTATGGCGAGACAACTAATTTCTGATCCAAATACACCCAATAAAATTAAATCAGGAAAATCAGATGAGATACGGGAATGTATTGCATGCAATGCATGTGCCCATCAGGTTGGGCGTGAAAGAGCAATCAGATGCACTCAAAATCCTAATGCTGGGCGGGAAAATGAGTTGAATGACTTAGAGACTAAACCAGCTGCTAAATCAAAAATGGTCCTAGTCGTCGGTGCCGGTCCGGCAGGGATGAAAGTTGCAGAAGTTGCTGCACGCAGGGGTCATAATGTCATGATTTTAGAAAAGAGCGATCGCGTTGGTGGGCTTTTGACTTTAGCTGCAAAACAGCCGCTTCATGATGAAGTTTTGTCAGTTTCACATTATCTTGAGACTCAGTTAAGAAAACTCAAAGTTCAGATAGTTTTTAATACTCATGTGAATGCAGAAATCATTCGCGAAAGTGGTGCCGACGTCGTTGTTCTTGCTACGGGTTCTCGCCCCCGCCTTCCAGAGAATTCCGTCAGGAAATTTGATTATCCAAACACTGCACTGGGGAATATTTCACTCACCTTAGGGCGACAAGTCACTCCTAAAATCACGGGTATCGATGGAGTAAATGTATTCTCCTCAGACGAAGTCATGAGTGGAAAGTCAGTGATTGGGCAAAAAGTTGTAGTAATCGAAGAGAATGGACATTGGGAGAGTTGTGGAACTGCAGAGTATCTTGCAGATCAGGGACACGAAGTATTTTTGGTAACATCAAGGAGCATGGTTGGTGGCGATCTTGAGGGAGCAAACCAACACCTGTTTGTTGAGAGAGCAGTCAAAAAATCGATAAAGATAATTACAAATACAACGTTACTTTCGATCTCTAAAGATTGTGTTGAGCTTAGATCGAGCCTTGAGCCAGAAAATATATGGAAAATTGTTTGCGACTCAGTTGTACCAGTAATCGGTCGCGATTCTGAGGAAAATCTTTACATAGAACTGTCAGAACTGGATGGAGATCTGTCCCCAAGTTATGAACTTTTACGTGTAGGCGATGCTGTCGCGCCGCGAATTTTGGAATCGATTATTTACGAAGCAACTGTCGTCGGATCAAGAATCTAGGAAAGGAACACATAATGTTTCGATATGGTGCAGAGATACTTCCTTATCACGACTTTGATTTGGAAACCAGCTTGGGTGAGTTGGCCAAATTAGGTTTTCGAGAGGTTAACCTCTGGTCGTCTTCGGCACCGTTGGCGCATCACATAAACCCCGGAGATGACACCAAAAAGATTCGTGAATTATTAGAGAAGTATAAAATTCACCCTAGTGGGATTACAACTTATGGAAAAAATCAGCAAGAGATGCTTGATCGGATTGATTTGGCATCAGAAATCGGCATAGACACAATAGTTTTTGATTGTGAATCAAATTATGCTGATTTTGTAAATAAGTTCCTTCCACCGCTTGTTGAACGTGGACGCAAAAAAGGAGTCAAGATTGCCGTTGAGAATCATCTGACAGTTCCATTTTCATCAGACTTTGAAGCGGGGGGTAACGAAGAGAATCGATGGGATGAGGGAGTCGATACTCTCGCACAAATAAAGCGATTAATTAGTGATATTGATGACCCATTCCTAGGCGTGTGTATAGCCCCATCCCATCTTTGGGTTATGAATGAAACAATTTCTGAAGTTATTACTTATCTTGCCGAGAGAAAGCGGCTTTTTTACTATTACATTTGGGATATTGATAGAAACTACAGACGGGGAATCGATGGCCTTAATTTTGGCCCTGGTGAAATGCAGCTTCCACGTCCTGATGGAACCTTGGATCATGCGGTGCTTCTCGGAACTCTTAATCGTGTTGGATATGAGGGACCAGCAAGTCTAAAATGTCATGGTACTCATGGATGGTCACTTGAGAAAGTAACATCGCAGTTATCAATGTCAAATGATTACGTGAAAAGTTGTATCAAATGACGACCACATTCTCGCTTTCGACAACTGAAGAGACTCCACTGAGGGTTTTAAATGCCGGTGTTATAGGCTTTGGATTTATAGGCGAAGTTCATGTGCGTGCGATTCGTGCTTCAAGTGGGATAGTCCAGTCAATTGCTGCGAAGACACTTGCAGAGGCACAAATTGTGGCAACTCGCATGGATATTCCAAAAGCAGTAACAATTGAAGAGATGATTAGTGACCCAGATATTGATGTAATTCATATTTGTACGCCAAATGTGTTTCATGCTGAATTATCAGCTTTGGTAATTAATGCTGGGAAGAATGTAATTTGTGAAAAACCGTTTGCGATCACGTTACCTGAAGCCGAGTATTTATCAAACCTGGTTGTTGAAAACAAGGTAATAGCAACTGTTCCATTTATTTACCGTTTTCACCCAATTGTTCGCGAAGCTCGTTCACGTATTAGTAAACTCAAAGAGCCGCTCAACCTTTTGCATGGTTATTATTTACAAGACTGGTTATCTCTTGAAACCACGGTTAATTGGCGCATAGATCCGAAACTAGGAGGGCCATCACGTACATTCGCTGATATAGGTATCCATTGGTGTGACTTGATGGAATTTGTAACGGGACACCGAATTACAGCAGTTAATGCTCAATTTATGAAAGTGTTTAGTTCCCGTGGCAATCAACAAATAGATACTGAAGATGGTGCAACTATGATCTTTAGAACTGATAAGGGAGCTCAAGGATCATTGGTGCTGAGCCAAGTATCCGCAGGGAGAAAGAATAAATTATGGTTTTCATTTGAGTCGCCGACCGAATCGTTTGTCTTTGACCAAGAGGCACCAGAGAGTCTCTGGATTGGAGGATTGGATTCGAACCAAACGGTAATGCGGGGATCGCCCGCCGAAGCTGAGGAGGCAAAGCCTTACTCTTTTTTACCAGCAGGTCATGCTCAAGGCTTTCAAGATTGCTTTAATTCATTTATAGCGGATAGTTATAGAGCTATGGGTGGGGCAAAAGTTGAAGGTTTGCCTACTTTTGCAGATGGTCTTCGTGCTGCACAATTAACGAATGCAGTAATTAAGTCATCTAAATCAGAGAAGTGGGTGGAGGTCTAATGCAACTTGGATTCCTTACTGCCTGTCTGCCTAAACTTTCGTTAGAAGAAATAGCAGATTGGGCCGTGAAAGAAGGTTACGAATCGCTTGAAGTCGCGGCATGGCCCGACCTTGGCGAGAGACCTTTCATTGCAACCCATTTAGACGTGACAAATATGGATGAAAATTATCTGCCTTCAGTAAAGCAAATTTTCGATTCGCGCAAGCTGACTTTATCTTCGATTGCATTTTATGATAACAATCTGCACCCAGATATAAAAACGAGGACAGATGTTAATGAGCATGTTGTCAAATGCATTGATGCAGCATCTGTTCTTGGAGTAGAAACGATTGGAACTTTTATTGGTCGAGATTGGAATAAGACCGTCCGTGAGAACTTAGCCATGGCAAAGGATATATTTGTGCCCTTGGTAAAATACGCCAATGCTAAAGGTGTAAAAATAATTATAGAAAACTGTGTCATGGAGGGTTGGCATCCAGATGGTTATCCAGGCAACCTGGCCTATTCTCCTGAATTATGGGAATGGATGTTTGATCTAGGTCTGTATTTAAACTATGACCCATCACATCTCATGTGGATGGGAATTGATCCAATTACAGCAATTAAGCCTTATATCGACAGAATCCCACATGCTCAAGCTAAAGATATTCAGATCAACCCCGAACAGAGGAACTATTTTGGCTTCCCCGGCAAAGCAGTTGAGCGGGAGAATCCATGGGACGTTGGTTGGTGGCGTTACCGCGTTCCCGGTCTTGGAGATGTTGATTGGCGCCGATTAATTGATGTCATGTACGAGGGTGGATTCAATGGAACTCTTTCCGTTGAGCACGAAGATCCTCAGTGGGGTGGAACGGAAAAGAAAGTAAAAATCGGGCTTCAAGTTGCCTATAAAACACTTCGGCCATTAATCGTTTCTGAGGTGGAATAGTGCACGATGAAATCTTCATGTGTGCTCGGTTCCAGTCCAGAAGTGAGACACTTCAAGAGTTGAGAGAGCGATTATTAGATATGGTTGCCAAGACAACATTGGAACCAGGTAATCTTTTTTATAACCTTCATGTTGATTCTGTCGACCCGACAGTCTTTTATTTTATGGAAGGATGGGTTAACCAAAATGCACTTGATTCCCATAATGCAAGTAGCTACGTCCAAAATATAATTGCGGATGCACCTCGACTAACCACTGATGGAATACGTGCAGAGCTAATGCACCTTATAGTTTGACTATTAATCGACGACAATAACCTCGGCTGTAGCAATACGGTCGAGGAAGGTATTTACTAAGTCAAAAGCGTTCTGATCGGTCTGCGATTGGAGCGCTTTTGTCTGTGCGCGCAAGTCATCGGGATTCACACCCTCGGATTCCACTTCGGCGCATCCACCATCCATCGCAAGCCATTCATCTAATACTTCAGAGTCAATCTCCGGGTGAAATTGCAGAGCAAGTGTGCGACCCAAGGTAAAGGCCTGTACTGCAAGGCCAGTGCGAGCAATTTCAGTAGCAAGTGGCGGTGAAATCCAGCGGTCCCAGTGATATTCAAACCAGGGACCCGCAGAAATCAGTGATGGATC
>Ga0114958_10002992_pt1 | contig 12313 bp, 11 predicted proteins | sample C_130208_EF_Meta_FD_89577 | JGI IMG/M metagenome (GOLD analysis project Ga0114958, IMG submission 89577) | Freshwater microbial communities from Lake Croche, Canada to study carbon cycling - C_130208_EF_MetaG | ecosystem: Environmental > Aquatic > Freshwater > Lake | place: Lake Croche, Canada... | reverse complement strand
TTTTTATATTCTTTGAATAATAAAAACAGCATCAGTTTTTATATTCTTTGAATAATAAAAACAGCATCAGTTTTTATATTCTTTGAATAATAAAAACAGCATCTGAAATATCAACACTACACATTTTTGTTTCAACTACTTTTAATAATTTACATTTTTTAATCAATATAATTTCATTTATAACCTCTTTTGATAAAAAATGCATTTCCATTAATCCACTAACATTATGCATGTAAGGCGTAAAATATGGAATATGTAAAAATGCTATCCCATTTATATTTAATGATTCTAAAATAGAATAAATACATTTTTTCATTAAATCTGGGTGATTATGTTGTAATACTATTAAACTGAAAATTAAATCATAATTTTTTGGACATTCTCCTGGTTCTATCAATATAAATTTATTAGGATTCTCTTTAGTTGCTATTTCTAAATGAGGTTCGCTTATATCACAACCATCTGCATTAGAAAAATATTTAGTGAGTCTTCCTAAACCACATCCATAATCAAGAATTTTTTTTGGTATAAAATCAGGTAATATATCATTAATTTCTTTCATAATCCATGTTGTTTCTCTTTCTCCTGATTCATAAAATTCATTTTTATTTTCAGTTTTAATATTTTTTGTTTTATAATTATCATATGTTAATACTGACCAATATGGTTCTGTTTTTCCATAATTTGACCATGTTTTTTTAAGTATATCTGCAAGTTCACTTATTTCTGATTTTTTATTATTTACTAATAGTATTTTTTTCATTATTATACTTAATATATATAATTATTAAAGAACGAATCAACTAAATTTATTTTAATAATTATTATAATGGACCTTTTTAAAAATAAATATTTAAAATATAAAAATAAATATAAAAAATTGCAACAAAAACAATTTATTAATAGAATTAGTAATTTAATGACATCTGAACAAGAAAATACTATTTTAGAACAAAATGGAGGAAAAAATAATAAAAATTCAAAAAATATAATTTATTTTCATTATCCTTGCAATGATGGATTAGCAGCAGCTTGGATTGCAAAATTAAAATTATTAAAAGAAGATCCTGATTTAGATTTACGACCATATAGTCACGGTGACAAATTAGATTTAACTTTAGAAGATAAAACTATATATTTTTTAGATATGGCACCAGCTATTGAAAATTATAAAATATTAAATGAAAAAAATAGTGTTATAGTTTTAGACCATCATAAATCTAATCAGAGAGATTATGAATCATTAGATGATAAAAATGTATCTTTTGACATGAATTTATCGGGTGCTGGTTTAGCATGGCAATGGTTTTTTCCTAACGAAGCTATACCTTTATTCTTACAAATGATTCAAGGTAGAGATTTATTCAAATTTGATATAGAACATATTAATGAATTTTGTGAAGCTTTAAATTTAGAAATGTTATCAAATAAAAATATTGAAAAACAATTTAAGATTTTTGATGATCTATATTATAATAAAAACAAACTAAATGAATATATTGATTTGGGTAAGCCATTATTAAAACAAAAACAATTAAAAGTACAAATGTTAGGAAATATAAATATTAAGAATATTTATATCTATGAAGGACATAAATTATGTATGGTAAATGTTGATTCAGATTATGCTTCTGACCTAGGTAGTAATCTTTCTTCTAGACCTGAATGTGATTTTGCTATTTTATGGAATTATGATCATATAAATGAAAAATATAATGTATCTATGAGATCTTCAAATAAAGTAGATGTATCGGTAATATGTAAGAAATTTGGTGGTGGTGGACATCCAAATGCATCTGGTTGCAAATTAGAAGAACATCCTGTTATTGTTTTCGGTAAAAAGAAAAAATAAGTTTTTTTAAAAGCTAATAATTTTTTTAAAAAGCTAATTAATGGATTATAGTGAAAAATATTTAAAATATAAAACTAAATATTTACAATTGAAAGATTTAATTGCTGGTAGCAGAAAAGGGTTTTATGCTAAAAAAACCGAAGAAGTTACTAAAAAAAAGAAAGAAACAGAATTAATGACATATATTAAAGAGGGTGATGTTAATATATCTGTATTGTCTCGAGAATATATTAGATATCAAGACCAAAAAAATATTTTTGATAATGATAATAATTTACCTTTGTACGTTTATATAGAAAATACTGAAACAAAAGATATAGATATTAGTATAATAGACTTTCTTTTACCAGATGATACAACAGCATTATCAAAGAAAAATTCTGATGGAGATACAATTATGCACTTGGTAGTTAAAAAAAATGATTGTAATTTATTAGAAAAATTATGGACATATGGTGGAAGGAATGTAAGAGATGTAACTGATAAAAATGGTTATAATTTATTAAAATTAGCTGAAAGATTAGCAGGAAAGAATACTGGATATGATAAAGTAGTAAGATTATTAAAAGGTGTTTACGCAAATGATGAAGATACGGATGCTTTGTATAAAGGAAAAGAAGAAAGAAGAAAGAGAATAGAAGCTTCTGGTGGTATTGGATATACAACGGGAAGACAAGAGGATTCCGATAGTTATTTATCTGAAGGGTCAGAAGGGGCAAAAGTAGAAGCCGTAGATAAAAAAATATCTAAAATATCATCAGGTGAATTATTGGCACAATATAATGATGATTATGCTAAATTAAAAGAATTTTTTGTTTTTGGAAAGGACGAATTAGAAGAAAAATTAGAAAAAGGTATACAATTTGAATCAGTATATGTAGAACCCGATGAAATAGCTAATGTACCAAAATCACCAAATATTTTTTCAATTAAAAAAATACCAATGACTTCAGGATTATTAAAAGAAATATCAAATAATTACAATGGTATTATTTCATTGGTAGCAGTTCAATCAAGAGAATACTTTGATACACTTTAGTTCTATTTATTAAAAAAATTTATAAATAAATCTTTATTTTTCTCTTCTAATTCAACTAACGGTAATCTAACATTAGGTAAAGTATTTGTAGTTTTACTTAATATATATTTTAATGGAACTGGATTTGATTCAACGAAACATAATTTCATTAAATTATATAATTCATAAAATATTTTGTTAGCTTCCTTTAAATTTCCTTCTTTAAAGAGCGATATCATTAAAATCATTTCTTCAGGAACAATATTTGAAACAATACTAATAACACCTTCTGCACCAACAGCCATAAATGGTAAAACTAAAGCATCATCACCCGATAAAATCTTTATATTACATAATGATTTTATCTTCATAACCTGTTCAATTGAACCACTTGCTTCCTTAATTCCTATAATTTTATATGAAAACTCATTATATAATCTTGCTATTGTTGTAGGTTCTATATTTACACCACTTCTTGATGGAACATTATATAGAATAAATTGATTGTGAATATTAGAAATAATTTTAGAAAAATGTTGATATAATCCTTCTTGGGATGGTTTATTATAATATGGAGCTGAAATCATTATGGTATTTCCATATGATTCATATAATTTAGTTTCTTCTAAAAGAGAATTAGTATCATTCCCACTAACACCTATTATTATTGATACTTTTCCATTGTACTCATTACATATGTTTTCTATAATAAACATTTTTTCTTTTTGTGTTAATGTTGGAGTTTCGGATGTTGTTCCAAGAATAACTATTGTTTTAATACCACTTTTTATTTGGTTATTAATGTGGGTTTTAATTGATACTAAATCTATTTTATTGTTAGAATCAAAAAAAGTAGGTATAACTGTAATTACGTCATAAATCATTAATGAATATAATTGAAAAATAAATAAAAATTTTATCAATTTTTCAATTATGAATTTTAGTTAAAATTCTATTAATTACTATCCTATTATTATAAATTATTAATTTTATTTCTTCTTTCTTAAGGTCTTTTAAACAATCTTGTTCATTTTTCATTCTATCTATAAAATTTTTTATTCTTTTAGCTTTTTCTGGTTCAAAGTTTGATTGTAATTTATCATAAAATTTTTCAATATCGTGCATTCTAGAATCTACCAAATCGTTTAATAATTCGTTCTTATTAACCTCAATAAATTTATTATGCTTTTCATCGTACATATAACCGATTGTATTTTGCAAGTTCGTAATATAAACATTCATACAATTTTTATATTTACCCGATGTGTGAACGAGTTTTACAAGGTCATTTATTCCCATGACTTGCCTATTAAGAATGCTCAATTTTTCATCCGTTGTTAACATTTTTGTTAAATCCTCTTTACCTAGTTGAAGTGTATTTATAGTATTATTTATTTTTTGGAATGTTTTTGGATGAATTTTAAGAGTTTCCTGTAACATATCTTTTAATTTTGCTATTTCAGCTTTCATTTCTATATTTTCTTTTTCTATTTTTTCTATTTTATTTTCAATATCAAATAAAGTATGTATAACTGTAATTACGTCATAAATCATTAATGAATATATCTGAAAAATAAATAAAAAATTTATCAATTTTTTAATTTAGGTCAATATTTTTATTATCAATTTTGGGTAAAATAGTATTAGGTAATATGGGACTGATTGCTTCTTTATTATTAGGTAATATGGGACTGATTGCTTCTTTATTATTAGGTAATATGGCGCTAATTACTTCCCTATTATTATATAAGATTAATTTTATTTCTTCTTTCTTAAGATCTTTTAAACAATCTTCACCATTTTTCATACGATTTATAAATTTTTTTATTCTAGCCGCTTTTTCTGGTTCAAATTTTGATTGTAATTTATCATAAAATTTTTCAATGTCGTACATACGCGAATCAACTAAATCGTTTAATAGTTCGTTTTTATTAACCGCTATAAAATTATTATGCTTTTCATCGTACATATAACCGATTGTATTTTGAAGGTTCGTAATATAAACATTCATACACTTTTTATATTTACCCGATGTATGAACGAGTTTTACAAGGTCATTTATTCCCATGGCTTGCCTATTTAAAATACTCATTTTTTCATCAAAAGTTAACATTTTTGTTAGGTCCTCTTTACCTAGTTGAATTATATTTATAGTATTATTATTAATAGTCCCATTATTATTTAATTGATTATTTATTTTTTGAAGTGTTTTTGTATGAATTTTTAGGGCTTTCTGTAACATATCTTTTAATTTTGCCATTTCAGCTTTTATTTCTATATTTTCTTTTTTTATATTTATTATTTCGTCTTTATCATTATTATTACTTTTATTTTGACAGTTTTTTTCGTGTTTCCATCTTCCTTGGACATATAAATATTTATTATTACAAAAACGACATTTATATAATTTAGAATCATCCTGTTTGGGTGATTCTAGGATGATTTGAGTGGATGATATGGATGATGTTTGGATATTTTCTTTATTATGAAATTTTTTGTTGTGATTCCATAAAGATTTATAAGATGAATATTTTTTATTACATATATTACAATTGAACTCCATGTACTTATTTAATGTATATATAATATATTATATTTTATTCTTATATAGTTTTTTTATTATACATTAAAATGGATATCCACTTTTAACGGGAGAGAGAGAATCCATAAAAAAATTTGCTAAATAAAATAAATAATTATATCTTCTAAAAGATGATGTTAAAGAAATTTTATTTTATTTTATAATTTTGAAAAAATTTATCTCATCATATTTTTAACTCGGGTTCATAAGAAATAAAATATTTTTCACCTCTATAAAAAGTCTTCACTATATCTTTATTAAATATTAATGTTGCTTCCAAATCATTATCATAAGATAATTCATTAATTGTTGCAAAATAATCAAGGATACACATACAAGCATAAGCATTACCATCTGTTTCTTTGCCTTTACATAAATCATAATATTTAACTCTTATTAAATCATTTTTAATTATATTAATAAAACTTATGTTATATATATTACTGCTTCCTTCTTCTCCATTAATTATCGAACCTAAAGTAGTAATAATTTCAGTATCAATTTCAAATAAATCTTCTTCAATTTCAATAATTAAATGGTAATTAGTTTTATCTACCATCGAAAATTTACTGATACCTGTTATATTCATACCTGTTAATTGACTAATTAATTGATTTAAATTATTGGTATATTCTTCTTTCAATGTAATTTCTGTAGGACTATCTGTTTGAAAATAATATTTATTGTCTTCAATTTTAAAAATATATTCTGAATCTTTCACACTGCTTGATTTAATATTGAACATCTTGTTTAAATATTTAAATATTACTAATAAATCATTACCATTTTTAAATGTTATTTCTCCTGTTTTATCATAAATCACCCATTCAAATAATATTACTTTTAGACCTTTAGGAATAAAAATGAAATAATCATATTTATTATTTGTTTCATTTAAAAAGTTATCGAGATATGCATGTTTATGGGATATTAAGTAAGTATCGCCTAATGATTTATAAACTTGATATTCTACTTCATCTACTGAATCAAAATTATAATATAATCCTGATTTTCTTTTGATAATTTCTGGAATAAATTTAACACAACCCTTTGCGAATATATCTCTTGATTTAGCATTATGGGAAACCATAATAGTTTCATCAGGTGATTCTATTTTAATTTCATGAAAACCAATTATTTCACCTTCTCTAATAGATTCTGTAAAACATTCTCTATTCATTAATGATGTTAATGTTTTCGTTGTACCACTAGGAGAATCTTTTTTACCACTATGATGTTTTTCTACCAAACTAAATTCCCAAGAATCATCCAATGAGTTTAATTCATTTACTACTTTCTTAATCTTATTAATACCTTCTGAAAAATTAGAAATAATTGCTACTTGATTTTTAACAGAATAAATTCTTAACAAATCTAAAGTTTTTGAACTTAATCCTGTGGTTCCAACAATTATTGGTTTATTAATTTTATTTTCAATTAAATATTTCAGTAAATTTAAAGTACCTATATCAGAAGAAACATCAATAATTACGTCAGTCAAAGGATTTACATAAACTTTTCTTTCAATTGAATTGAAAAAATGTAGTTTTCCATCATTAAATTCCTTTTTAATTAATGAACCTAATTTACCATTAGCACCACAAATAGATACCTTAATTTTTTTAAATAGTGAATATGCTTCTAAAAGTCTAGAAACTCCAGTAATTAAATCACCTGAATTATAATAAGAATAACTTAATCTTATAAATTTCTTTCCTGAAGTTCCAAATTTGATACCTGCATGAAATTTTACTTTATAATTTAATGCAAAATTATAAAATTCAGTACCATCAACACTTAATTCTAACCATATGAAATAACCACCTTTAGGTACAATTAATTTAATATCATCTAGTTGAGGTCGAATAAATTCTACTATTAATTGACTCTTTTCTTTCAACATTTTAATATTCTTATTAATTATAGTATCTATTGAACCATCATTTAATGCTGATTCAATAAGTAAGAATCCTAATGGATTTATTCCACCGCTAGAATCTAACAAACCAGATTTAGTTAATGTTTTTATTACAGAGTATTTATCTTCTTCAGTATTTTGATATATCCAACCAACTCTTAATGCAGGAGCAATTAATTTAGAAAAAGAACCTAATGATATAATCTTTGGATGATAATTAGCAAATGGATTATATAGTTCCATATCATCAAAACTTAAAAAGTGATAGACTTCATCTGCAATAACATAAAACTTTGGATATTTTGTACACAATTTAGCTATTTCTAATCTTTTTGAATGTGATAAGGTAATTGATGTAGGATTGTGATGAATTGGAATAGTGTATAAAAATATTCTATTTTGTACATCTTTATCGTCATTCTGAATTATCTCTATAATTTTCTTTTCTAATAATTCTATATTTATTCCATCTTGTTCCATAGGAATTGCATTTACATTTAATCCATATTCATCTAAAATATTTTGTGCGATAAAATATGTTGGGTCTTCTATAATTATTTCATCTCCTGTTTCTATTTGTAAATTCATAATTAATTGAAGTGCACCAGTGTTTCCATTAGTCATAAATAATTTATCTTTTGTAATTGGTATTTTAATTGTATCTTTATTTGTTTTTGAATAATATTTTTTATTCAACCATTCTGCTAACTTTTCACGTATAGAGTCATATCCAGGGATAGAACCATATTGTAAAAATTCACTACTTAGTTTTTGATTACTCAAATTATTTAATGTTTGATTAAACCATTCTATTGGTAATTCAGATGTAGCAGGTTGTCCTACTCCAAGATTAATCATATTTTCTGAATCTGGAACATCATATTGTGAATATTGTGGCATATAGTAAATATAATTAAAATAAATGATATTTCATTCAATTTTTTATTTAATATTACAAAAAAAAATATTTAAGATTATAACTCTTTCATAATTAAATAAGCATTACCAGCAGCACCTCTTAATAATTGGTCTCCACTAATCCAAAAATTCCATCCAAATCCATCTTCTAAACTTAAATCTTTTCTAATATGACCAACTTGAACCTTCATTTTGTTATTTGATGTGATACTTTCAGGGAATTTTTTTTTTTCTTTATTATCAAGAACTTCTAAATAATTTGCTTTATTTAGAACATCTAATATTTCTTCATAATTTGTTGATTTCTCAAATTCTATATTTACACTTTCACAATGAGAACGTAAAACTGGTACACGAATACAAGTTGCTGTAATCGGAATATTTTTATTAAAAATCTTTTTAGTTTCATTCATAATCTTACATTCTTCTTCATTATAATTATTTATTATATTGATTGGTGTATTATGAACAAAAGTATTGTGAATATATTGTCTTCCCCAAAAATTAGTGGTTAAATTATCTAAACTTTCTTTAGTTTGTGTTAATAGTTCTTCTAAACCACTTTTACCAGCTCCAGATGCAGCTTGATATGTAGAAACAACTACTCTTTTAATACCAAATTTATCAAATAAAGGTTTCATTAACAAATTTAATATTATAGTTGAACAATTTGGATTTGAATATATACGATTTACTCCTTTTGGGAAGTTTATTTCAGGAATTACTAAAGGCACGTTTTCATTTAATCTAAAATATGAAGAATTATCTATTAAAATACTATTTTTACTCATTTTAAAATCTATTATTTTTGCTTGTTCACCATCGGCACAGTTTATATAAATTCCATTTTTTTCCCAATTTAATTCATCTAATGTAATAATTAGATGATTATAATTATTAAATTTTATTAAGTTTCCTTTTGACCTTTCACTACCTACAAATACTAAATCTTCTTGAGAATATTTATCCTTTTCTATTAGCTTTATAAATTCTTGTCCTACGAGACCATTTATCCCAATTATAATTAAATTCATAAATTATATATTTAAAAGTATAAAAAGTTTTAAAAACAATTTTTTTCTATTATATATATATATGAGTACAGTAAAATTTCGTCATGAACGTAATGAATCCTACGTATTAAAAGGTGTAAAACATACCGTCAAAGAAAGTATAATTGATGGTGATAAAGGTCTCAGTTTTATGTTTTTAAAAAAAATCGGCGAAGATAGTTTCTATAAAGTCTATGCCCAAGAAGTTGAAGGTGGTAAATTTAAAGTTCAAGAAAAGAAAGATGATAAAGAATCTGAATCAGAAATGTCAGAAGCCGATGTTAAAAAGATGATTAAAAGCAACAAAGATTTTGCTTTCGTCAGCAGTTGGTGGGAAGAAAAGAGAGGTTCGTACAAAGGTAAAGGTAAAGTAATGAAGGGCGGTAACCCTCAAGAAAATCCTTTAGAAAACCCCATGGAAAACCCAATGGAAAACCCTCAATTAGGCGGTGCCAAAAAGAAATCATCCAAAAAAGCCTCAAAGAAATCATCTAAAAAGGGTTATAAAAAAATGAGTGGTGGTGCCAAAAAGTCCTCCAAAAAAGCCTCTAAGAAAGCCTCTAAGAAAGCCTCTAAGAAAGCCTCTAAGAAAGCTTCCAAGAAATCATCTAAGAAAGGTAAGGTAATGAAGGGTGGTAATGTTGATGGAGATGTTCTTCCAGATCAAATTGAACCTCAACAAGGCGGTGGCAAAAAGAAGTCTAAGAAGAGTTCCAAGAAGGGCTCTAAGAAAGCTTCTAAGAAGAGCTCTAAAAAAGGTTCCAAAAAGATGAGCGGTGGTGCCAAAAAGAAGGGTTCTAAGAAGGGTTCTAAGAAGGGTTCCAAGAAGGGTTCCAAGAAGGGTTCCAAGAAGGGCTCTAAGAAAGGTTCCAAAAAGATGAGTGGTGGTGCCAAAAAAAAGGGTTCCAAGAAGGGCTCTAAGAAAGGTTCCAAAAAGGGCTCTAAGAAAGGTTCCAAAAAAATGAGTGGTGGTGCCAAAAAAAAGGGTTCCAAGAAGGGCTCTAAGAAAGGTTCCAAGAAGAGCTCGAAGAAAGGTTCCAAAAAAATGAGCGGTGGCGCCAAAAAAAAGGGCTCTAAGAAGGGTTCCAAGAAGGCATCCAAGAAAGCTGCTAGAAAATAAATTTACTGACTATATATAAATAATTATTATTAAATTATAAATAATTTAATAATAAATTAAATTTGTTTAAAACTCCAATGGTCTAATTTTTTAGCATGACCTGTTGCTGCTTCTTCATTTAAAAACTTTTGATTACATTCTGTACATTCTAATGAACACAAATTTCCCATATCAACAAAATCTCCTTTTTCAGTAAATTTTTTAACATATGTTTTAAACAAGTCAAAAATATCATGTTCATTAGTTTTAAAAACAGTTAAATCACTATCTGGTTCTGCTGATTCATCAAAATTAATTACTAAAGGGTCATAATGAACACCATTATACAAAATAAAAATTCTATTTGAATAATTTTTATCTTGTCCAAATAAATCTATTCTATTTGTTTGGACATCAACAATTGCTATTTCTATTTTTAAGATTTCTGTAAATATCTTTATTTCAATACCACCACCCCATTTAGATGGATTAGATATTTCATTAATATAGTCATTCTTTGGTAAATCTAATAACTCGTCATCAAATATATTATTACATAAATATTCAACAATCATATTTCTATATATTAATGAACTTGATTCATTAAAATTCTTTCTGTCAAACAAATAAGCTATTGACGAAAATAAACAAGAATCGTCAGCATCTACATATCTTCTAATTGGTATACCTTCCATATAATCAAATAAATTTAAATATAAAATAATTGTTATTCACTTTTTTTCATATGAAAAAACCCACTTTTAGTTGGTATATATACATCACATTCAATTACTTGAATACAACGTGAAAATGAATAAATTGTATTAAATGTAATTGTTCCTTTAATATTGGTATAATTGACTGAATCATCATTAACATGAAAACGAAAATCATTATTATCAAATGTATGGTCAGTATACTTATCATTAGTTATAATTTTACAAGTATTCTTTTCAAGAGTCTTTTTTAGATAGGCCAACAAAATAAACAAGTCGTCGCAATAATTAGTTGGGGTAATAAAATGATTTTTATTTTGTAGAAATTTCAAAATATCTTTGTTTTCAAGATGACGTTTATGAATAATAATTAGAGAATTTGAAAAAGAATTAAATACTGTTTTCAAGTCATCTAGATTAACATTACCATCGCGAGAATGTAGAACATTTCCAGCATCAATAATTGTACTGTAATCTGTATCCAATGCAACCAACAAACGTTCCTATCAACTTTAGAAATCTTAGAAGCAATCAAATTAAAATATTTTTCACCCTTATCAAAATAAAATTTTTTAAGAGTTACATAAGTAGTATCTGGATAATAACCATTATAATCTACCTCAATAAATTTACCTTCTAGAAATTTTAGAAGATAAGACATATCATTCTCAATAATAAATTTAATATCATCTGGAAGAATTGAATCAAAGCTAACATTCTTTTCAAAAATTTCTGAATTGATTTCTTTAGAGTTGAAATAAAGCATCAATTCAAAAAAATCACGCTTCATTGACAACTTTGGAATTAAAGATGTAATCAACTGAGAATTATTAGTACGAATGCTATATCGTAGCAAGTTTGTAATCAAGCCCTTATTTTTGGTATTTTTTAGTATTTCTTTATTTTCACTAAATATTTTACCTATTTCATCATAATCATTTTCTTTCAATAGAGTTGAAAGTTTCCAGCAAACTTTGGAAATTATATTATTTGGTGTAAGAGGTAGAAGAGCCATAAATAAAATAATAATCGGATAAAATAAAATAAATTCAATTTTTATTTTTTTTAAGAAAAAATAATAATTGCTGAAATTTATCTAATTGATGCCAATTTTTATTTTTTTTAAGAAAAAATAATAATTGCTGAAATTTATCTAATT
>Ga0114958_10002991_pt1 | contig 12316 bp, 11 predicted proteins | sample C_130208_EF_Meta_FD_89577 | JGI IMG/M metagenome (GOLD analysis project Ga0114958, IMG submission 89577) | Freshwater microbial communities from Lake Croche, Canada to study carbon cycling - C_130208_EF_MetaG | ecosystem: Environmental > Aquatic > Freshwater > Lake | place: Lake Croche, Canada... | reverse complement strand
TGGCTGCGGCCTTGGATGCTGGCCGGTGGCTTGACCGCGCAAAACGTGGCCGAGGCGGTGCGCCTGACCAACGTGCGCCAAGTCGACGTGGCTTCAGGCGTCGAATCCGCCCCTGGCGTCAAAGATGCCGCCAAAATAGCCGCCTTCATCGCCGCGGCCGGCTAAGCCAATAGAGCGCTTTGCAGCGCATTCCTTTTTTCTCGCCTCTGGCGTGCCGCCAACCGGCTCGGACGCGCGCCGCGGGGAGTAGTGGGGCAAAGAGCAAGATCAAAGCGGCCAAAGCCCTATTTGCGATTTGCCCAAATACTCATCTTTGGCGCGGCACTTGACCAGCCGCCGCGCACTGTTTCAAGCGGGCCCCCCCTTTCCTTGGCCAAGGCTTGGCGCTAGGTAACGTGCAGCACAAGACAGGAGATGCGCCATGGCCAAGGATGGACCCAACAGCTTCATGACCGGCCCCGATGAACAGGGCCGCTTTGGCCTGTTTGGCGGGCGTTTCGTGTCTGAAACCCTGATGCCGCTGATCTTGGATCTGGAAGCGCGCTATGAATTTGCCAAGACCGACCCAAGCTTTTGGGCCGAGATGGAGGATTTGTGGAAGCACTATGTCGGCCGCCCCTCGCCCTTGTATTTCGCACCGCGCCTGACAGCGCATTTGGGCGGGGCCAAGGTTTATATGAAGCGCGACGAGTTGAACCACACTGGCGCGCATAAGATCAACAATGTGCTCGGCCAGATCATTCTGGCGCGGCGCATGGGCAAAACCCGCATCATCGCCGAAACGGGGGCAGGCCAGCACGGTGTGGCAACCGCAACGGTCTGCGCCAAGTTTGGCCTGAAATGCGTGGTCTATATGGGCGCGCATGATGTCGAGCGTCAGGCCCCCAACGTGTTTCGGATGCGTTTGTTAGGGGCGGAAGTGATCCCTGTTACCTCGGGCCGTGGCACCTTGAAAGATGCGATGAACGACGCTTTGCGCGATTGGGTGACCAATGTGCGCGACACGTTCTATTGCATCGGCACCGTCGCAGGCCCGCATCCCTATCCGGCGATGGTGCGCGATTTCCAGTCGATCATCGGTAAGGAGGTGCGCTGGCAATTGGCCGAGCAAGAGGGCGAAGGCCGTCTGCCCGACACGCTGGTGGCCGCGATCGGTGGCGGGTCCAACGCTATGGGGCTGTTTTATCCATTCCTGGATGACCCCACCGTCAACATCATCGGGGTCGAGGCGGGCGGCAAGGGCGTTGACGACCGTATGCAGCACTGCGCCAGCCTGACCGGCGGTCGCCCCGGCGTCTTGCATGGCAACCGCACCTATCTGCTGCAAGATCCTGATGGGCAGATCCTTGAGGGCTTCTCGATCAGCGCGGGTCTGGATTACCCCGGCATCGGGCCAGAGCATTCGTGGCTGCACGACATTGGACGCGCCAAATATGTCTCGATCACCGATGCCGAAGCGTTAGAGGCCTTCCAACTGTGCTGCCAGCTGGAAGGGATCATCCCCGCCTTGGAACCCTCGCACGCTTTGGCCCATGTGATGAAGATCGCCCCGACATTGCCGGCCGACCATATCATTGTGATGAACATGTGCGGGCGCGGTGACAAGGACATCTTCACCGTCGCAAAGCATCTGGGCTTTGACATGAAGATCTAAGGGCCCGGGTCAAGGGATGGGATTTTTCGCAGAAAAATCGTGGCCCCGGGCCTGAGCCCACCGCTTTACTTTATCTACCCTTGGCGGGGGCGGCTTTTGGTTCTACCAAAACGCCTTTGTGCCAAAGGCCTTCGCTGATCTGGTCGGCGGAATAGGTCAGTTTGCCCTGACCTTCGCGCTCGCCTGCGACAAAACTGCCTTCATAGACCTCGCCGCCGGCATAGGTGGCGATGCCTTGCCCTTCGATTACGCCCGCTTTCCACGCCCCCACATAGAAAAAGCCGTTCCTTGTGCTCAGGCGGCCTGCGCCGTCGCGCAGGCCTGCGGTGAACTGGCCGATATAGACCGACCCGTCGGCATAAGTGGCGCGGCCTTGGCCCTCGCGCAGGCCCGCTTTCCATTCCCCCTCATAGACAAAGCCATCAGCCTGGGTCATGCGGCCCATCCCATGCGGCTTTCCGGCGGCAAACTGGCCCTGATAGGTTTGTGCGTTGCCATAAACGGCTTTGCCAAGCCCCGCGATTTGCCCGGCCTGCCATTGGCCTTCATAGGTTGACCCATCGGCATAGGTGATCTTGCCTTGCCCGTTCGGCTCATCCGCCGCAAAGGTCCCGACATAGACCGAACCATCGGCATAAGACATCCTGCCTGCGCCTGCCATATGGCCAGAAACCCATGCGCCCGTGTACCCCGACCCGTCTTTGGCCGCAAAGACGCCCTGCCCATTGCGCTCGTCTGCCGCAAAGCGGCCCTCGTAGACATCGCCATTGGCATAGGTCAGCTTTCCTTGGCCGACCTTTTGGCCATTCACAAAAGCCCCGATATAGCTGTCGCCATTGGCTTGGGTCAGCGTACCTTGGCCGTTGATCTGACCGCCCACCCAGTTGCCCTCGTAGACCACGCCCGAGGGCATGGCCAATTTGCCCGCCCCTTCGGGCATGCCCGCTTTGAAGCCGCCTTGGTAGAATGTGCCATCGGCATAGGTCATCTTGCCTAGACCTTCTTTGACGCCTGCAACCCAAGTGCCTTCATAGATTGTGCCATCCGGGTCAGTCATCACCCCTTGGCCATCCTGTTTACCGGCCACAAAGGCGCCCTTATAAGATGCGCCATTGGCATAGGTAGAGCCCCCTTCGCCGGTCATAGAACCTTCGACCCAAGCGCCGTCATAGGTGCTGCCGTCCGAAAAGGTCATCTTGCCGGTGCCGTGGGGCTTTCCCTTGGCAAAGGTGCCGATATAAAACGAGCCGTTGGGATAGATCGCCTTGCCCTTGCCGGTGATCTCTCCGGCCACCCAGTCGCCGGTATATTCAAAGCCATTGGGCAGTTGATAGGTGCCGGTGCCATCCTGACGCCCGTCTTTGAACGTGCCTTCATAGATCGACCCGTCCTCGTATTGCTTGCGCACGACCTCTTGGGCGCAGGCGGGCATCACCCCCAGCGCCAGCGCCAAGCCCAAGCTCATGACCCATGCGCCAGACGTCATGCCATCTCTCCACATTCCTACCGCTCCAAACCCTATCCTTCGGCCCAAGGCCTGACAAGCGCTGCGGGTGCTGCTTTGGCTTTTCCTTGGCCCACAACCTGCTAGAACCACCCCAAGCGATGGAGAGTCCAATGCCTGCAACCTTTCGTCTGACCCTTGTGCAAGCCAATCCCGCCGTGGGGGATCTGGCAGGCAATGCCGCCCTTGCCCGTCAGGCTTGGGCCACGGGCAAGGCGGCGGGGGCCGATCTGGTGGCGCTGACCGAGATGTTTATCACCGGCTATCAAACCCAAGACCTGATCCTGAAACGCGCCTTTGCCGAGGCGGCTTTGGCCGCTTTGGCCCAGTTGGCGCGCGATTGCGCCGATGGCCCCGCCTTGGGGATCGGCGGACCTGCGCTGTGCGAGGGCAAGCTGTTTAACGCCTATCATATCCTGCAAGGCGGCCATATTGCGGCGACCATTCTGAAGCACGAATTGCCCAACAACAGCGTGTTTGACGAAAAGCGCCTGTTTGCCCCTGCCGATATTCACGGCCCCATCCCGATCGGCCCTGTGCGTCTTGGCATTCCGATTTGCGAAGATGCTTGGCACGCCGATGTCTGCGAGACTTTGGCCGAGACGGGGGCAGAGATTTTGCTGGTGCCGAATGGGTCGCCCTATCATCGCGGCAAGACGGATGTACGATTGAACCTGATGCTGAACCGCGTGGTCGAGACGGGGTTGCCGCTGGTCTATCTGAATATGATCGGCGGTCAGGACGATCAGGTGTTTGACGGGGCCTCTTTCGTGCTGAACCCCGGCGGGGGGCTGGCCTGCCAATTGCCGCAATTTGAAGCGGCGGTGGAGCATTTGGAGTTTGCGCAAACGGCGGACGGATGGGTGGCTTTGCCCGCCCGCCTGTCGCTGCTGCCCGACGCGCAAGAGGCGGATTACCACGCCATGGTGCTGTCGCTGCGCGATTATTGCGCCAAAACCGGCTTTGGCAAGGTGCTGTTGGGCCTGTCGGGCGGGGTGGACAGCGCCTTGGTGGCAGCGGTGGCGGTGGATGCGCTGGGGGCCGACAAGGTGCGCTGTGTCATGCTGCCCTCGCGCTATACCTCGGCCCATTCGCTGGAAGATGCCGTGGCTGTGGCCCGCGCTTTGGGCACAAGGCTTGACACAGTGCCGATCGCTGGCCCGCAACAGGCGGTGTCAGATGCCCTCTCGCCGCTGTTTGCCGGCACGCAGGCGGGCATCACCGAAGAAAACATCCAATCGCGCCTGCGTGGGCTGTTGTTGATGGCGCTGTCGAACAAGTTTGGCGAGATGCTGTTGACCACGGGCAACAAGTCGGAAATGGCCGTGGGCTATTGTACGATCTACGGCGATATGAACGGCGGGTATAATCCGCTGAAAGACATGTACAAAACCCGCGTCTTTGCCACCTGCCTGTGGCGTAATGCCACCCACCGCCCTTGGATGCTAGGCCCCGCAGGTGTGGTGATTGCGCCCCGCGTGATCGAAAAGCCGCCCTCAGCCGAGCTGCGCGACAATCAAACCGACCAAGACAGCCTGCCCCCCTATGAGGTGCTGGACGCCATCTTGCACGGGCTGGTCGAGGAAGATCTGTCGGTGGCCGAGATCGCGGCGCGCGGTTTTGATCTGTCCACGGTGCAGCGGATCGAGCATCTTTTGTACATCAGCGAATACAAACGCTTCCAATCAGCCCCCGGCACGCGGCTGACCCCAAAAGCCTTTTGGCTGGATCGCCGCTATCCCATCGCCAACCGTTGGCGGGATCGGTCGTGAGCCTCGCACTGTATGCCCTTGCCGCTTTGGCCGAGATTGCGGGGTGTTTTGCGGTGTGGAGCTGGTGGCGCGGCGCTTCGGCGCTGTGGCTTGTTCCGGCGGCGGCCAGCCTTGCCGCCTTTGCGTATTTATTGGCCCTGACACCCCCAAGCCACGCCGGACGCAGCTATGCGGCTTACGGCGGGGTGTATATTGCGGCCTCGCTGGGGTGGCTGTGGACGGTGGAAGGCGTGCGGCCGGATCGGGCCGATCTGGGCGGCGCGGCTTTGGCATTGGCGGGGGCGGCGGTTATTCTGCTGGTGCCGCGCGGCTGAGCCCTTTGCCTCCGGCGGGGATATTTGGGCAAGTATGAAAGGGGGGTGCGGGGGGTTAGATTTCGCTGATCACGCATTCGGGCAGAAGGCGGCGCACATCCTCGGCTTTGCACAGTTGGGTGGCATCGCTTGTCACGGCGGCTGAGGCTGCGGCGCTGCCCAAGGCGAGGGCGCGTTCCGGCCCCTCGCCCCGCGCTAACGACAGCACCAAGCCTGCGACAAAGCTGTCGCCTGCCCCGACGGTGCTTTTGACTTTGACCTTGGCGGCCTTGGCAAAGATGCGCCGATCTTTATCGACCAGCACCGACCCATCCGCGCCGCGTGCCACGACCACCATCTTTGCCACCCCGCATGCCACCAAGGCCGCAGCAAAGTCAGCCGAATCGCTGCGCGAGGTCAGGGGATGGCCTGCAAGGCTTTCGGCCTCGTCCCCGTCCATGCGCAAGATGGCCAGATTTGGGATGGGATGGGCCACTGCCTGCGCTAAGGCGGGGCCGGAGGTGTCAAGCACCACCTGCAGCCCCGGCATGGCTTGCGCAAGGCTGGCGGGAAAATCCACCGCCACGCCCGGCGGCTGGCTGCCCGAGATCACGCCAAAAGCCCCCGGTCGCGCTGCAGCGCGCAGCAGGGCAAAGACGCGCTCTTGGTCGGGCATACTCCACACCGGGCCGGGCAGCATGAAGCGGTATTGCCGGCCGGTGGAGGTTTCGGTGACGGTCAGGCTTTGGCGCGACTCGTCGGGGGCGGTCATGGCAAGAAAGGGCACGCCCTCGGCGCGGATCAGACCTGCCAGCTTGTCGCCCGTCAACCCGCCCAAAGCCACCAGCGCCAGACTTTCCCCGCCCAAGGCGGCGATGGCGCGGCTGACGTTCAAGCCGCCACCGCCCGGATCAAGCAGCGGGGCCGTGCAGCGCAGTTTGGTGTCGGGGATCAAGGCTGCAACCTCGCTGGACAGATCCAGGGCGGGGTTCAGCGTCAGGGTGACGATCGGGGTTTGCACGGGATGCACCTTTACGGGCTGTCTGAAAGAGGCTGACCTGTCGCGGGGTCTGATCGCGCAGGCCAATGGTGTAAGTATAGGCCCCCAACTGCCATCCGTCGAGCAGGCAGGGCATGGGCCCCCTTTCGCCAAGGCGATCGCTCCGCCCGATCCCGCCCCATCCGAACTGGACATTTCTGCCCCGCCATGTCAGGGAAGACCGTTGCTGGAGGCTCCTATGACACAACGTCCGACTGTCACGCGCTTTGCGCCCTCGCCCACGGGCTATATCCATGTGGGCAATTTGCGCACCGCTTTGATGAACTACCTGATCGCCCGTAAGACGGGGGGCACCTTTATCCTGCGGTTGGATGACACCGATCAGGAACGCTCCAAGCAGGAATATTGTGACGGGATCATGGCCGATCTGGAGTGGCTGGGCCTGCACTGGGACAGGGTCGAACGCCAAAGCCTGCGCTTTGACCGCTACCGCGAGGCCGCCGAAGAGCTGAAAGCCAAGGACCGCTTCTACGAATGCTTCGAGACTCCGGTTGAGCTGGACCTGAAGCGCAAAAAGCAACTCAATATGGGCAAGCCGCCGGTCTATGACCGCACATCCTTGCACCAATCGGCCGGCGAGAAGGCCGCGCTGCGCGCCGAAGGGCGCGAGGGCTATTGGCGCTTCAAGCTGGATCTTGCGCGGATCGAATGGAATGACGGCATCTTGGGGCCGATTTCCATCGATGCGGCGTCGGTGTCGGACCCTGTGCTGATCCGCGCGGATGGGCAGATCCTGTACACCTTCGCCTCGTCCGTCGATGACATCGACATGGGCGTGACCAACATCGTGCGCGGGGCCGATCATGTGACCAACACGGCCACGCAGATCCAGATCATGCAGGCCATGGGCGGCACACCGCCCGATTTTGCCCACCACTCGCTGCTGACCGGCCCCAAAGGGGAAGAACTTTCCAAGCGTTTGGGCGTGCTGGCGCTGCGCGATCTGCGCGCAAGCGGCATCCAGCCCATGGCGCTGCTCAGCCTGATGGCGCGGCTTGGGTCGTCTAAGCCCGTTGAACTGGCGCAATCGATGCAAGAGTTGATCGACGGCTTTGACGTTGGCAGCTTTGGCGCGGCTCCGACCAAACTTGACGCTGACGACCTTCTGCCGCTGACACGCGCGCATAACCAGACCCTGTCCTTTGCCGCTGTGGCCGAGCGGATTGCTTCCTTGGGCGTGCCCCCTGACCAAGCCGAGGCGTTCTGGGCGGTGACGCGCGAAAACATCACCGTGCTGTCGGATCTGGAGGCGTGGTGGGCCATGTTCCGCGACGGGGCCGATCCGCTGGTTGATCTGGAAGACGCGCCCTTTGTCGCCGATGCGATTGCCATGCTGCCGCCCAAACCGTGGAGCAAAAGCACGTGGGCCGAGTGGACCGATGCTGTCAAAGCTGCCACGGGCCGCAAGGGCAAGGGCCTCTACCGCCCGCTGCGCCGCGCGCTGACGGGCCGTGATGCGGGGCCGGAAATGGCCGATGTCATGCCGCTGTTGCAGGTGATCAAGGCCGGCTAAGCTTGTTATCGGAGGGCTGCGCCGAACCGGCGCAGGGCAGAGAGGTGCCGCAGGGGCATGGTGCAAGAAAAATCTGCGTTTCTGGCCGGGCTTCAGGCCGTGATCCCCTTGGTCTTGGGCTACTTCCCCATCGCCTTTTCCTTTGGCGTGGCCGCCACCCGCACCGGCCTTTCCCCGTTTGAGGCGTTTTCGCTGTCGCTGATCGTCTTCGCGGGGGCAGCGCAGTTTTTGGCCATTGCGCTGCTGGCAAGTGGTGCTCCGGTGCTGGTGGCGGGGTTGACCTTGGCCGCGATGAACCTGCGCCATGTGCTTTATGGGCCGACTTTGCTGCAAAGCGCCGGAGAGGATCGGGCGACACGGTGGGGCTGGCTTTGGGCCTTTGCCCTGACGGATGAGGTCTTTGGCGCAGCCCTTGGGGCCATGGCCAAGGGGCAACGCTTTTCGGAAAGCTTCATGATGATCTTGGGCTTTGGTGCCTATGCATCTTGGCTGGCAGGCACGGTGGCGGGCGCTTGGGCAGGGGGCGGCGCCTTGGACGCTTGGCCCGCGGTGGGCGCGGGGTTAGATTTCATGCTGCCTGCGCTGTTTTTGGCACTGCTGCTGTCGATCCTGACCGCGCGGCAGGTGCCTGTCATTCTCATAGCCGCCGCGGCAACCGTGCTGGGCACATGGTACGGATCGGCCATGCTGGGCCTGTTTGCGGGCATGATCGCCGGGGCCGTGGCAGGGCTGTTCGGGCGCAAAGAGAGGTCGGACGATGCGGTTTGATGTGCTGGAACTGGCGTTGATGGCGGGTGGATGTACCTATCTGTGGCGCTATCTGCCGCTGCGCCTCAGCTTGGGCGATATGCCCAAAGACACCATCCTGGCCCGCTTTCTGGCCGCCACAGGCCCTGCCGCCATAGCCACGCTGTTTGTCGCCGAAATGTTGCCGATGGTGCAGGGCGCGCAGGCGGTGCAGGGCAGGGCGGCGGTGGGGGTCATGGCCGTGATCTTGGCTTTTGCTTGGCGCAAATCTGTCGTCTTTGCCACGCTGGTCGGGGCAATCGCCTGTGGCGGCGCGGCGGCGTTGGGCTGGGCATGACACGCCACCGTCGCAAAGCGCCTCTTTGACCAGCCCGCTGTCCTCCAAAGGGTGAATCTAACGCCGCTTACCCTTGCCGCCGTCACCGCTTTTTAACGGCTAAGCCGTTCCATGTCGCCCGCCCGATTGCGACGCAGCCTGACACCGCGCAAGGCCCGTCATCCGCCCCAAGTGCGGTCCAGAAGCGACAGCCAGTTGTCGCAGCACAGTTTGCGCACCAAAGCCTCGCCGTATTGGTGGTCTAGCATGGCTTGCTGCAAGGCGGGCAGGCCTATGACATCGCCGATGCCTTGCGGGATCGTTGCCCCGTCAAAGTCAGAGCCAAGGCCGACGTTGTCTTCGCCCAGATGGGTGATGAGGTGGTCAAGATGCGACAGAACATCCTCCCATCCCATATCCGCCGATTGCTTGCCATCGCGGCGCAGGAACGAGGTGGCGAAGTTCAGGCCGACCATGCCGTTTGAGGCTTTAACGACCGCCAGTTGCCGGTCGGTCAGGTTGCGGCTGGATTGGGTAATGGCATGGGCGTTGGAATGGGTGGCGACCAGCGGGGCGGTGGACAGGGCCGCCACATCGTCAAAGCCCTTTTCGGTCATATGGCTAAGATCAAGCATGATCTTCAGCTCGTTACAGGCCACGACCAGCCGCTTGCCCGCCTCGGTCAAACCGCCACCCGTGTCTGGAGAACTGGGATAGGCAAAGGGCACGCCGTGGCCAAAGATCGTGGGGCGCGACCAGACCGGGCCAAGCGAGCGCAATCCCATGGCGTGAAAGCCGTACAGCGCATCCAGATCGGGGCCGATCGCCTCGGCCCCTTCCATATGCAAGATGCCCGAAATCACGCCCGCCGCCATATTGGCGCGGATATCGGCCACGGACCGGACGATCTTGAAGCGCCCCTGCGAGGCGCGCTCCATCCACAGCAGGTGGTTGGCCATGGCCCAAGCCGTGGGCAAGGCGCCTTCGGCCGAAATCAGCGCGGGCAGGGGTAGGCGGTAAGGCGGGTTTTCCATCAGCTGGTGATAGTCGATCCCGTCGTCGTCTTCTTGCGGCGGCGAGGGGATGTAGATGGCAAAAAAGCCACCGACAAAGCCGCCTTGCACCATGCGGGGCAGGTCAAGGTGGCCTTTACCCTCGCCCGTCAGCCAGATGGCGTCGCGGTTTTGCGGGGCGTTGAAAAGGCGCAACAGGATGTCGTTGTGGCCGTCGAAGGTGGGGAACATGGCGAGCCTTTGGCTGGCGGCAGGACCGGGGGTTTCACACCCCCGGACCCCCGTGGGATATTTGGGCACATATGAAAGGGGACAGGATCATGGGTCAACCTTCCAGCATGCGGTCGGCTGAGGCGGCAAAGAGCGCGCGGGCATAGGGCGTGGTCATGGCGGCAGAGGCGAGGGCCTCGCGCGACAGTTCCTCGACCGCTTGGCCGTTTTGCATCACCAGCACGCGGTCGCACATATGGTCGATCACGGCCAGATCGTGCGACACCATCACAAAGGTCAGCCCGCGTTCGGCGCGCAGGCGCGACAGCAGGTTGAGCGTTTCGGCCTGAACCGAGGCGTCGAGGGCCGAAGTGGGTTCATCGAGCAGCAGAATTTGCGGTTGCAGCATCAAGGCGCGGGCTATGGCCACCCTTTGGCGTTGGCCGCCGGATAACTGGTGGGGGTAGCGAAAGCGAAAGGCAGGGGGCAGGCCGACATCGACTAGCGCCTGTTCGATCTTGGCATCAGAGCCGCGCCCTTGGCCGTGAATCGCCAGCGGTTCGGACAGAACCCTGTCCACCGTGTGGCGCGGGTGCAGCGATGCATAGGGGTCTTGAAACACCATTTGCACTTGGGCTGCAAAGGCACGCCCGCGCGGGGTGGGCAGGGGTTTGCCGTTGATGCGGATCTGCCCGCCACTGATGGGCGCCATGCCGCAGATGGCGCGCAGGATGGTGGATTTGCCCGACCCGCTTTCGCCCACCAGCCCGAAGCTTTGCTTGGCCTCGACCTTGAAGGACACGTTTTGCACGGCACGCACTTTGCGGCCAGCGGCGGGGAAGGTGACAGAGAGGTCTTCGATCTCGATCAAGGCCATGTCAGCGCGCCCAATCGGCGTTGCGGTCCAGCGCAGGCAGCGGGCCGCGTGATCCGCCGATGCGCGGCAGGCAATTCAGCAGCCCTTGCGTGTAGGGGTGCTTGGCCTGCAAGAGGTCTTTGGCCGCCAGTTCTTCCACAATCTTGCCCTTGTACATCACCAAAACCCGATCACAAAACCGCGCCACCAGCCGCAGGTCGTGCGAGATAAAGATCAGCCCCATGCCGCGGGTTGTCACCAGATTATCAAGGATATTGAGCACCTCGGCCTGAACCGTCACATCAAGGGCCGAGGTGGGTTCGTCGGCAATCAACAGGTCGGGGTCGGGGATCAGCATCATGGCGATCATCACCCTTTGGCCCATCCCGCCGGATAGCTCGTGGGGGTAAGCCTCCATCACGCGGTCGGGGTCGCGGATTTGCACGGCCTCCAAGGCGGCTATCGCCTTGGCCCGCGCCTCGGCACGCGGCGCGTGGTCGCGTTGGCGCAGCCCCTCCATCAGTTGTGCGCCGACCTTCATCACGGGGTTGAGCGAGAATTTCGGATCTTGCATCACCATGGCAATCCGCCGCCCGCGCAGGGCGCGCAGGTCGGTTTCGGTGGCCGCCATCAGGTCTTGGCCTGCAAAGGTCATGGCATCCGCCTCAATCCGCCCGGGCTTGCGGATCAGGCGCAAGACGGCGCGGCCGGTCATGGTTTTGCCCGATCCGGATTCGCCCACGATCCCCAGCCTTTCGCGGCCAAGGTCAAAGGAGACGCCGCGCACGGCCTGTACGGGGCCGGTTTCGGTATCAAACGTCACGCGCAGGTTTTTGACGCAGAGAAGGGTCATTTGCCAGCACTCCGCGGGTCAAGCACATCGCGCAGGCCGTCGCCGAGCAGGTTGAACCCCAGCGAGACGATGAAAATCGCAAGGCCCGGCATGGTGGCGACCCACCATTGCTCAAACAGAAACTTGCGCCCTGCCGAGATCATCAGGCCCCATTCCGGCAGCGGCGGTTGCACGCCCAAGCCCAAAAAGCCCAATCCTGCCGCTGTCAGGATCACACCCGCCATATCAAGCGTCACGCGGATGATGACCGAGGGCAGGCACATCGGCATCACATGGCCCCAGATCAGCCGCAGGGCGGACGCGCCTTGCAACCGCGTGGCGGCGATGTAATCGGAATTGCGCACGGTCAGCGTTTCGGCCCGTGCGACGCGGGCATAGGGCGGCCAACTGGTGACGGCGATGGCCAGCACGGCATTCACCATCCCCGGCCCCAGAACGGCAACCAGCGCCAGCGCCAAGATCAGCTTGGGGAAGGCCAGAAAGATATCGGTGATGCGCATCAAGATCGCATCGACCCAGCCGCCG
>Ga0114958_10002990_pt1 | contig 12319 bp, 10 predicted proteins | sample C_130208_EF_Meta_FD_89577 | JGI IMG/M metagenome (GOLD analysis project Ga0114958, IMG submission 89577) | Freshwater microbial communities from Lake Croche, Canada to study carbon cycling - C_130208_EF_MetaG | ecosystem: Environmental > Aquatic > Freshwater > Lake | place: Lake Croche, Canada... | reverse complement strand
GTCGTATTCGACGAGTGCCACTACATCAACGACCGTGACCGCGGGGCAATCTGGGAGGAAACCCTCATCCTCCTCGATCCCTCCATCAATCTCATCCTCCTCTCGGCCACCATCGACGCCCCTGAACAGTTCGCCAGCTGGCTCGGCAACCTCAAGAAAGTTCCCATCCACCTCATTTCCACCCAATACCGCATCGTCCCTCTCGTCCACGGCATCTACAAGGACGATGAGCTTCTCACCGTCATGGACAACAAGGAGCAGTTCAATTCAGCCGTCTACAATTCCTGGCTGAAATGGCTCGACTCCGAGGCCGTTATTGGCCAGGCCCACAAGGCCCAGGTGGCCCAGCGACGTCTAGGGGGCTACACGACAGCCCCTGTCAAGAGCAAATCGTCTATCAAGGCCTTCCCGCACCAGATCAACAGTCTGATCGCTCGACTGGAGGCCAAAGAGCTCCTCCCAGCCCTCTTCTTCGTCTTCAGTCGAAAGGACTGTGAGCGCTACGCCGGCCTAGTAGAACACACTCTGATTTCGTCCTCCGATGTGGCTTCCGTCAAGCACATCATCGATTTCCATCTCCACCGCTACGAAGAGCTCCAGCACCTAACACAGTACCACACCCTGAGAGCACTTCTCGAAAAAGGCATCGCGTTTCACCACAGTGGCCTGCTTCCAATCCTGAAAGAGATCGTGGAGATCCTCTTCGGAAAGGGATTCATCAAGGTCCTCTTTGCCACCGAAACATTCGCCGTTGGTATCAACATGCCGACAAAAACGGTGGTCTTCACAGGATTCCGAAAGTACGACGATGCTACCGAGGGCATGCGACCCTTGAACACCGACGAGTACATCCAAATGGCGGGCAGGGCAGGGAGACGCGGGATGGACGACAAGGGACTCGTGCTCTATCTGCCGGCCTCGGACCCAGAGGATCTCGAGACAATGAAGCGGATTATGGTGGGAAAGAAATCGACCTTCCAGTCGCGGATGACCTTCTATTACGATTTCCTTCTAAAGACTCTTCAAACGGATTTCCTGGACTGGAAGGATCTTCTCTACAAATCCTACTGGTACCGCCGGCATTTACAAATTACCGATCAGTGCAAGGCCGAGCTGGAGAACGTTCGGACAGCCGTCGAGAAATTCGCCATAACTCCTGTTGAAATTGTGGAGATGGAGGAATTCGATCGGCTCACGGATCGTATCAAGCAGAGCACGAATGCTGCGCGCCGGCAGGCCCAGGTACAGTTGGAGAAGTGGCAACAGGTGCGTATCGGCCCGAAGTGGTTCGCTCTACAGAAGGAGCGCTGGCCACAGTACAAGAAGATGATCGCCGATGTGAAAGGACTCGAGAGGGATCTGGAGGGACTCGCTTCGCCCGAGCGCGCTTCGGAGCCAACGATCCAGCTTCTCACGGAGCTGGGGTTCCTAGCTGGTGGCACCATGACACCATTGGGTCAAATGGGCTCGGAGATTAACGAGGGTCACGCGATTCTGGAGCCATTGTTTTACGATGGAGGGAGTACCCGAAAGGATATGAAGACGGCTGAAGAGATCCTGACGTTTCTGGCGTGTTTCTTAGGGGAGGGGGCCGGGTCGAGTGCCCCTGTCGAATCCCTCAACATTCCTCGCACGGTTATTGCTTCTATCCTCGAAGTCAAGCGCCTCGCTCTAAAATGCCGTACGCTGGAGGATTCTCTCCACGTCCAAGTGCCGATGGGATCAGGGAACTACTGGGAAATCGGACTCCAATGGGTCGAGCCGATTTCACGATGGCTTCAAGGAGCAACGCTCACTGAAATCATCGCTGACTATGGGATATTCGAGGGGAACTTTATCAGGGCCGTGTCGAAATTGACGAATCTTTTGGAGGAATGGAAGGTGCTTGCCACACTTTCAGCTGATACGGAAATGCTGGCAATGATGAGTGGAACCGTTCTCACTCTTCCAGTGGCAGCGAACGAGAGTCTCTACTTGCGCTTGTGAGACGTGTGGTGCCTTCTGTTCCTACGCCTAGTACTATTTTTCCTTTTCCTTTTGTATTTGTTGCCCCTGCCCCCAACCTGCAAACTACTTGTCCCCGCCCCCGTAAGAAAATACCTGAAAATCGTCTTTAGAATCGCATTCAACGACTCACTCAAACAAAGTGGTATAATTGCCGGATTTAATAGCGTCTTCTCCGTAGTTTCATTGGCGTCCTTTCGCTTCCCCTCCGTAAGTTGTGTCATATCCTCTTTTAATGATACGCGATAGGGCGACGGGTATTGTGTTATTCCTTTATCCAAAAGAAGCTGGGCGAACGGGGTATCCGGACCTGCTATGACCGGCCCTCCCTCCACCTGAATATATTCCATGTAGAAAAAATAGACCTTCTCGAAAATGCTCGGTATTATAACGTACGAAAGGAGCTGTTCATCTTTTCCAATGTAGGTTGGCTTATCAATATTATTCGGGGTTCGACTATTTCCAGATTGTATGACCTTGCTATTCGCACGAAGAAAGACGAGACACTTTTTCCATAGCGAACCGTCGGCCCATTCTGGGATTCCTCCAAGCGACGAGGTCACAGCAGCATAACAGCCGGTTGTCTTGGCACCGGTGACGGGGTGGACATGCCACTGCCGTTGATAATTCGGCTGAGAGGCGATCAAGAATTTGTACGGAGAGGGATCGGCAAACCGTTTTTCGAGATTATCTCTCAGAGTTTTTTCCCAGAGCCCGAGTTCCCTCACAATCGATTTGTTTTCTCCTTTTATCAAATTCTCGAAAAGCGTGTCGGCGTCGCGAACAAACACCGGTAAAGGGGCGAAATCGTGAAACGCCTTCATTCTGAGAGCACGGATTATAGCATTGTCGATTGTCTTACCGTCTCCTTTCGATCCGACGGCGTATTCGGGCCAATCTATTACACCGAAAATCACGTTGGGATGGCTCTCGATCTTGCTCCAGTCCTCTTTGTGTCTTTCAATACGGGCCTGGTTCGTTTGACTATTGCTTTTGAACAGAGGGTTTTCAAAACTGTGGGCGTCAATGTATATGATGACTTTCCAGCCGTCGAAGTCGGCCAAGTCAGTCACCTGGAGATACTGGAGGATACCGGTCTTGTAGACGTCGGTTTTGACCCAGGGCGAGTCCTGGCCCTTAAAGTCGGTACAGGTTGTACAGTCGGTTTCACGAAAATAGTATGCCGTGCTGAAGATTCCTGCTGGCGTTTTGGAATCTTTTAAATGATATGTGATGGAGCCTTTTGTTGGATCGTCTGGATCGAGATTTTTTAAAAGTCTCATGTCGGATGCTGACATCCTCCCTTTTTAGAGGCTAGAAATAGTTATGAGGTCGTATGTTCTCTGCAGAAACCATTTCACGGATTCATTTGTTGAACAAATCAAGGCCGAGATACCTGGATGGCACTGTATTGAAAAGCGGTTTGATGCGAATGTCTACAAGCAACCTCCAAACGTCCTATGTGTTATTGCGGGATCAGCCACACAGCAGAAGGAACAGAGGGTGAAAGTCCGATTCTGTGGAGGGTCGTCTATAGGATCGTTGACGGTGGGACTCAAAGAATTGGGTGGTCTTTTTAGGGGGACAACAAACCTGAGCATGGCAAGCCACGCTCAGGTTTCCTCCCCCTCACCCCCTGTCCTTAGGACTTGCTAGTGACCTTAGAGGCAGGGGATAAGGGGGCATCCCCTAAGGGGCAGTATATTGGCTCCCCTTACCATCATCAACAAGAATTACTCCTGAACCTGGCACTCTGGAATGTAAAATCTCTTTAATTTTCTCAAGAGATAAAACCGGTGCCGTCAAGTGCCTGATTGGATCATCAGAACTCACCGCTAGGGCCGAGGGACTTTCACCTTCTGGGTAAATATCCACCGCGCGAATCTCATTACAAACTTCTGGCAACGTCACCTTCTTCGAAATCTTCTTCATCTTTTTGGAAAAAAGCCGAATAACTTCTGGCGGAATTCTCGGCGACGTTTCATTCAGTCTATCAATTTGTCCACGAACCTCTTTCAAGAAATGTTTGGCGGGGACTCTCTGTTCCCTAGGAAGCGCCAATTCAATTGAAATCCACCGGTGTAATTTCGAATAATTCACTCCTGAAATTCTGTGACCCTCGGCCAATTTCGCCCAGCCGAAGAAACTCCCCACAGTATTTAGAATTCCAACCATAATACTCACGAGCCCAATTGCCACTGGAGCTCCTAGACCCTCGCCGAATAGAGCCGTCTGGCCAATTGAAGCCGTTCCCGCAAGAGTACTTAATACTATTACAGGAATTGTTATAGCCGTGTTGAATTTACTATAGCGTGTGTTCGATTTGTTGTGTAACCACGATAATACGAGCGCCTTCTCAGCCTCCGATGAAATCAGATGCTCTAAATGCGAATTGTATGTTAAATCTTTTTGCCCTAAATCATCTTTTGAGAACATTTAGCCGGTCTAGAGAATGGAGAGTCTAGGCGTCTAAGTATCTTTTATCTTTTATCTTGACCTTAGGCTTAGCCAGAAGGCGTTGGAATCTCAGCGGTTGTAGCCGGCGGTTGCGACCATCCAGCGTCATTTACAGCCCATATAGAACAGTTGTACGCCGACGTAGTCGTGAGACCTATAACATTAACAGATGTTGCTTCTGCTACGGCTGATAAACTGACAGTGTCTCCTGACGTAACTGGTGTGAGGACAATGGCGTATCCAAGCAAACTACTATTTGTAGCTGGTGTCCAGCTGACCGTCGTCGTACCAGCCTCTGTCATTGCCGTGGCCTCAGCAGCCGTCGGTCTGAGAGGGCGGTTATCAGGTCTTATAGTGCGATACGTAGCAATAGGGCTCGTGTCCCCATTCATATTCGTTGCTACCAGCTGGAAAGTATAGCTACTCAGCTGATTGAGAGCAGGTATGAGACCCTGTGTGGCAGGGTAGGGGAAATTCATCGTGGTGAACGTCTGATCGAGGCACGACAACATATACGTGGATAAGGCCGAGCCACCGGTGGAAACAGGTTGTTGCCACCAGATCTGCGCACTGCTAGGATACGTGGCAGGGCGGATATAGATTCTGGGGATCGTCAGCGCCGATGGGGCAGGGGGATTCGGTGGTGCTCCATAATAGGGGTGATTCACAGGGAGCTGGCTTTGGAGGTTCCATTTCCACGCGAGGTAGCCTTCAACGGTTTGGCGTTGTTGGGTATTATGATTGACGTTGTAGACGACGATTTCAGAGATTGAACCTGTCATAGTAGTACCTAAAATATTTCCTGTATTTGGTTGAGAGCGAGTTCCAGGTGTATCCGAACCTGCTGCTGAACCAAATATAAATAATGTTCTTTGAGCACCTGATTGATATAGAGATCCAGATAAAAATGGATCTCCTTGTGTAATACTAACAGTTGCTGAAATATCATTCGTCCACCAAAATGTTCTGACATCACCAGTTGTTGTATCAGTTTGTATACCTAAACTCATATTCTCAGTTTCTTGCCCACCTTTGATAAAAGGACTACTAGAGAAAGTATTATATTTTACTACTGCATAAATCGAATACGATGAATCCCCATAAGGCAAAGCACCATTAGGTAAATTAAAACGTGAAGACCCATCAAACACGACACCTTCGCCATCAGTAAAGGTTGGTGTACCTGTGATACCTGTAGTGTTCCGCCCTGAACCAGACTTATCATTCCACTGGGTCACTGTTGAGCCTGAGAAGGTCATGGTTGTGTCATCATTTCCATCCATCCAGAGATGGAGACCAGTGAGATCTGTCGGTTGCCATAAGAAAGTGCCGACGGATTCTTCGTAATCGGTAGACACTTGGAGTTCGGTTCTGGCGTAATTGTAGATGCGGACTTCGCCGATTTCACCAGTGAGATAAGTAGTATTTTCTGGATTCCATCCACGACCAATTCGATACGCAAGTCCAGAACTAGCAGCGGTAATACCTAGTGCGGTGCTTGATATAAGACAGCTATTTATATAAGTTTTCATGGTAGTTCCATCCCATGTTCCTTGAATATTAACCCACTCACCAACAGTTATATAGGAACGTATACTATTAGTTATAACATTGCTATAATAACTTCCAACAGCCATAGTTGACCGGTTATATGTTAAACTGCCAATAAATATATTTACATAGTCAGATACTGCATATATTTGTGTTAAAATAGCATAGTCTATATACGTACCTGTAGGTATTCCACCAACATTTTTATACCACACATTCACTGAAAAAGCATTCCCCACATTCACATCAGGGAATGTCCACGATGTTGATCCGTCCAAGACAATACCATTCCCCTGGGCATTCTTGGCGATCGTGCCAGTTTCGAGTGTAGCATCGTTCCCCTCAGGCGACTGATCAAGCCACGCACCGGCGCCTGAGTAATCAACGGCTTTTAGAAGGATAACTGGGGCAAGGAAAGTGTTATATGAGCTGTTATAGTCGGCGGTGACTTGTGTCTGGTTTCTAGCGTAATTGTAGATCTTAACTTCGCCGATTTCGCCTGTCATGTAATCTGTACTCAAAGGATCCCAGCGACGGCCAATACGATAAATTGCCCCGTTATCTGAGGAATAACCACCTGGTGTTGATGATCCTAATAAAACACCATTAACATATGTTTTTAAATTAGTGCCATCCCACGTACCTTGTATATTAAACCATGTATTATTATTTAAATATGAAGTAATGTCATTTCCAGCAACCCACCCTGTTGTAGTATTAATAAACCTAATACCAAAAGGATCATTATAACCAAAAGGGTTATTGATACCAATTGATAAGCTCCATGGTCCAGTATCATTACCCATTTGGGTCAGTATTGCACTAGATTCGAAATTATTGATACCATTATTCTTATACCATACATTCGCGGTCCACGCATTTCCTAGAGCCACGTTAGGAAAAGTCCAGTTTGTTGATCCATTCAAGACAATACCATTGCCTGCCACGTTCTTGGCGATTGATCCAGTATCGAGCGTAGCATTCTTCCCGCCACCTGACTGGTCAAGCCACGACCCACTCCCTGAGTAATCAATGGCCTTCAACAAAATCACAGGGCCTGACATTCTATAGAACCCAAATATAAAACGCGAGACTATCAGCCACGTGTTTTGTATTTTTTTGAAACGTTTTCACATTTTAAACAACAGCCTGCCAGTTAAACGGAGCCGACACCGCCCCCGCAGCATCAAATGTGTATGCAGTAAACCCTGTCGTAGCCACCGATCCTACCGTAGCAAACCCTGGCGTAGAACCTGATGTCACGGACACTGTGACACTCGGTACTCCCGTGAATGCCGTAGGGAAAGTCACCGCCAACAAAAAGGTCGAACCATCTGTCGTACCAGTTCCGTATTGGATAATAGGACCAGGACCTGTGGGCCCCGTGTCGCCTGTTGCTCCCGTTAAACCTGTTGGCCCTGTGTCTCCTGTTGGCCCCGTTAAACCTGTTGGACCTGTATTGCCCGTTGAGCCAAATCCTGTTGGGCCTGTGATACCTTCAAGGAATAAGACACCAGTCCAACCCGTCCCTTGGTATTGATAGAGCTCCTTCGATGTTCTATCGAGGTGATACGTTCCCTGTACAGCCTGGCCTGTCGGTCCTGTTGACGAATTCGCGATAAACGACGATTGTAGGGTTCCGACAAATGGGAGTACATTTCTGGAAACTATGTAGAAGATACTAGTATTTCCAGTTATGGAACTAGGATGATTCATCCAGTTAATTCCATCGTAAGAATATATCAGTTTACCTATTCCTCCACCGCTGCCCCACGCTATCCAGAAAGAGCCTGACCATGTAACAATCCAAATATATCTGGCACCAACGCCACCATTAAATATAGTATTCCCGTTTGCCGAATTCGTCCAATTTATCCCGTCATACGAATATTCTATACAATTTGAATTAATACCACAAGCTACCCACATGTGTCCGTTGTAGGCAACGGCCATTGGATTTGGTAGGCCAAAACCCGCGTAAATCCAGTTAATGCCATCGTAGGAATAATAGTAGGCGTATGCCGCATTAAGAACTATCCACATATAATTGCTAGAAGCAATACTTTTGATTCCACCATTTGAGTCTGATAGCGAACTTGGTAGCCATGTTATACCATCATAGGAATAATAGGACGTATTGGGAAGATCACCGACTCCCAAAAACATGTTGCCGTTCCAAGCGATACCGTTTCCTCCTGCCGTCGATGTAACTGTCCAGTTTACACCATCATACGAATACGCATATGAGTTTCCAGTTGTTACTAAGGCTCCTTCAACAACCCAGAGCGAGCCATTCCATGTTGGTGATAAACAGCTTACAAACAGCGTCGCAGCATTTCCTGGTGCCGACCATGTTATACCATCCGTTGAATAGAGAATAGGAGCTGTGGCAAGAGCTGTTGTAGCTAACCATATTGAGCCGTTCCACGCAAAACCTGTTGCTTGACCGATTCCAGGGAAATCTGTTAGAACATTTGCTGAAGGATATAGTGTTAGCCCGTCATAACTGTAGTATATTTCGCCGGTTGAATTACTAAATAAGCAAAAATCCTTTGTTGCTACGAGGCCTCCTGGGCCTGTGGCACCTGTTGGGCCCGTGTTTCCAGAACCTGTAGGACCCGTGCCACCTGTTGTGCCAAACCCTGTTGGGCCGGTGTCGCCTGTGGGACCTCCTAAAGGCCCAGTCGGTCCCGTGTCTCCTGTACCACCAACTCCTGTTGGCCCTGTGTTACCTGTTGAGCCAAACCCTGTTGGCCCCGTGACTCCTGTACCAATCCCTGTAGGACCAGTGAATCCTGTGTCCCCTGTTGGACCTGTTGATCCAATCATACTAAATGCCACTGACCAAGACATACTAAATCTATTGTATATAAAGATTTCTAAGGTTAAACCGTAATGTCAAGTGCCTTAGAGCTGAGCGGTAAAATACACATTCCGCAATCCGTACTCACGAATACACTTCTCCAGAAATACCTGGCATGACTTACACGGTTCGGAGTTAACAATTCGCTCGATCCCAACGAGGCTCGAATCCCTGGCAAATCTCATAATGTACATGTCGGCCCCGCGCAACAGTCGAATATCACCGAGTTCTTTAATAACATTCCGTTCAGCATGAATCGATGACCTGGAATAGCCTGAGCCACGGCTACGATTTCCATAGTTATTGCTCGCTTCTGCAATGACATTCCCACGCTTTACGATGAATGCGCGATGAATCATGGCCTTGTGCTTTTGACACATGCTGAGTGTGCGAGGATCTTCCACGAATTGTTCCATAATGCTCATGTGGCTACGGTGTAAAGGTTTTTCATGATAACAGATGGCAGATTTCGTGGTGAAACTGAGGAATCGCGGGTAACGGCAAGTGCCGGATTCAAAACCACCATCTGGGTGGTTTTGAATCTGTGTCACTTGACCATCAGAGTTCGTTAGAAACTGAAGACTCTTGGAGTCTTCAGTTTTAACTGAACGAGTTACTTGAGACATACTGGTGGCTATTAAAAATGGGTCTGGCAAATTCAAATTTATAACGTACAGTCGAGAAGTAAGTTGACCTTACACCAACCGATACACAATCCGCCGTTTCCAATTACGCTGTCCAGCGTCGACGAAGATCGTAGCCGTAATTTCCTGGCCAATTAGGGGAATTGCCCCCTTGAGAGGAATCGCTACAGAGATGATTCTAGACCACGCTGGAACCCATATCTTTAGTTTGCGATCCGTCCGATCCACAAGTATTCCACGAATTTCACCTAGAGTCTCTCCTCCCAAAACACTCTTGACAAACACCAAATCCCGTTCATAATTCTTGACCCGTTTCGCAATTTGATTGAGAGAATTCGGAGTAGCCACAGGGGTCTTTAAACCCTCAACGCCGAACAGAATCTCCAAGAGTGCTATCTGATTGATACAATCAGCCCAGCGCCGAATCGGAGAGGTGGCGTGACAATAGGTACCCGCCCCTAACCCCCAGTGCCCCACATCATCGCTCGTAGCCAGGCAATATTCACCAGACCTATACGCCAAATAGCTAGGAGCAATCCCAGACTCCTCCAGGCTCTTTAGAAGTTCGAAATCAGGTTCTCCATGTCTCCTCAGAACCCCCTTTCCAACCCCTCTCAGAATTCCCGCAGCCGTCTTATTGTAAAAGAGCATGAGTTCAGCGATCCAGTCGTGCGGGTCTGTTACATGCCGTCCCGCCAAGGCCGACGTGACCGTTTCCAAGATCGGGGCATATTCCGAATCGACAATCGTTTCGTACGTATAGGATCTCTTTACCGTGATTTCCTGCTCGTACCATTTCAACTTCGAAACACCTTCAGGGCCCCACGTGAATCCGAGAGTGATCGTCTGTCTCTGCTGAAACGGGAGCAACGATAGTTTCTCCTCAACATAGGGCGGGAACATTCCCCTAACAACTTTCCCATCTCTGTAGACCGTCTGGCCGATCGTCTCGGCAGCCCAGAGCCACGGATTCGTTAGTAACGTGGCCCCCACATTTGCAATATGGATTCGAAAGTCGATAGAGCCGTCGTGATTTGAAAGAATACTGATAGCATCGTCGATATCTAAGCAACCAGGAGGGTCCACGTGGAATGTTGGCACGGAATCGGAAATGGACGAACCTCCCTCGAAAGGTGGTCTAGCCGGATCGAGGATAGTTGACGTATTCTTTTTCCAGGGTGTAGGGCACGCGTGAATGAGGAGAGCCTCTTCTTCGACTTCCAGAATCCCGCACTGACCTACAATCCGTTTACAGACTCCTCGGGGACAGTTCTGATTTAAAACCCACGTTTCGAAATCGACAACGGCAATAACATTCTTTGTCAGATCATTATGAGATGACCCGACATAGAATGGTGGATAGGATTCGTTCCAGGGTATGAAGAGATAGATTGGGGTTTGGCGTGATGTGAAGCCGTAGCGGGCTTTTCCTGCCAGTTCCAACGTTCCCACAAGATTTGTATGGCCTTTGGAACGTTCAACGAGTTTGACAGCACCGTTCATAATTTCCACAGAATCTCCTGGAAGAGCTGTGCCCGCTCGTACAGCTCCTTCAAACGCGAAAGAACCGGCTTTGAAGTTTTTGTAGTCTTTTGTTTCAAGGAGGTACATTGTTGGCTACTAGCTTAAATGTCGATGAGGGCGATCGAATTTATTTCTTGTGGTTCTGCTTACGAGTACGCCTACCACCGCGTGTAGAGTTGATAGCTTCTAAGGATTTTTCATGTTTAAAAAAAAGATCTGGGTTTTTTTGTATATCTGTGGCATGTTTTTTTATGTATTTCTCGGTGCCGAGTCCACTATTCTCAATTTCTTCTAAATACTCTTTACAAATATATGATTTTGGATCTGCTATTATAGCACGCATATGTTTTCTTAAATACTCTTTTACTTTATGGGTATTATTTCTAGAAAAATTTGCTGAATTGTTACTTCTTACACTTCTTATAGAATTAAGACTCCTACTTCTGCTCCTACTTCTGTTAGTCGGCATCGTCTACTTCATAGCCAAGAAATGTTTCCTACAAAGTGCCTGGTACTGATCGGCCCCCGCCACATTCACTTGCTCTGTTGGTGCCCCAGGAACCCTGAACGTAAAGATCGCCTCCTTCCCATCCCTACAAACCGGACACAAAGCCTTTAATTTCGTCACATAATCGCAATAGGGGATCAGCTCAAGAAGTTGACCGAACGGCTCGCGTCTAGAGTCGCCATCAAGTCCTACACAAATAACATGCTTGTGATAGACTTCCACGGCTTTTAGAACGAACTCCTTTAAATCCGTGAAGAATTGCGCCTCCTCAATAATAACGCAATCAGCTTTTTGGAAATCGGTCAGTTGTTGGAGATCGAGGAGAGTTTTGGTGGCCAGGGCGGGACAGGATTCCCTGTCGTGAGTTACAATAGAACTTGAGCCGTATCGGTTATCGAGACTACTCGTTAGACAGAGGGTTTTCCTGCCAATAAAGGTGTTTCTGCGAATAATACTCAGAACCGCCGAAGATTTCCCAGCAAACATGGGGCCGAGGTAGATATCGAGAGACATTTCTTGTCGTGAAAAATATGGGGAGAGTGAATCAATTTTAGGGTAGGGGGACAAAAACTCCCTGCGGGAGTTTCCTCCCCCTCGCCCCCTTAGGGAGACGCAAGCGTCCCCCTTGCCCCCTCCTGATAGATGGCGAGCAGAGCCCGCCATCAGAATACTAGAGATTGTAGGAGATCATTGGAAGACTTAGAGGCAGGGGGCGAGGGGGAGGCTTGCGTCCCCCTACCCTAAATTTGATATCCCCTCCCCATATTT
>Ga0114958_10002989_pt1 | contig 12321 bp, 10 predicted proteins | sample C_130208_EF_Meta_FD_89577 | JGI IMG/M metagenome (GOLD analysis project Ga0114958, IMG submission 89577) | Freshwater microbial communities from Lake Croche, Canada to study carbon cycling - C_130208_EF_MetaG | ecosystem: Environmental > Aquatic > Freshwater > Lake | place: Lake Croche, Canada... | reverse complement strand
ATCTCGCGGTACGCGAAGAACTCGTTGGCAAATTGCTACGTTGGCAGGTACAGGGTACGTTGCGCTCGCGAATACGACCTCGCGAGAAAGCTCAACAACCAATGAAGGTTTAATGAAATATTTGTTTTTTTAACGGACTGCCTCAACAAGCCAATCACGCCGCCGCGCCGCCATCTATTAAATAAATGCTTGGCACTTCATTGCGACCGCATCTCTGATAACGTCCAAGTTCAGGCATTTGCCATCCAACTGCTTGTTGCCGTCACTGTAAGCATCGGAGTGTGAATTGTCCGCGATCAGCCCGAAACCGGTTGTCGCGATCTGGTAGGCGGAGACTGGCATTGACGTTTCTTAAATATTCGGTAAAACCGATAGATCTGCTGGCAAAGAGCGTCTGTGAAGTTTTTACACAGCGGGTAACACCAGATGCCTTTGGCTACATCCACATTCGGCGTTTTTCTTAACTGTAGCTATGTTGAAGAAAGTTGTAGCAATGTTATTAAAAATGCGTCTTTGCAGCAGATAAATTTTTTTCATCAGATACGCGAAGCACGAACAGACCTTTGCTTCATACACATGGTGTCTTTGTCAATTGAAAAAAGCAACAGATTGTCCTGATGTATAGGCGAGATATCCCGGTATTCCTCCTTCAACGCCATACCCCGACTGCTTACGTGGTTCAAAGTAACGCGATGTCCCCAACTCAGGGCCACCTTGAGCAGCCGCGGCTACTGAGGAATATACGGATACACCTCCTGCTTCTATCCCGCGTGCAAGCTTGTACCCTAAATCGGAACGCGTTGTCCAAATGCTGGCCGAAAGGCCAAATTGCACATCATTTGCCAATGCAATTGCATGGTCTATATTGTCAAAAGATTCGATAGTCAGAAGTGGACCAAAAACTTCTTCACGCGAAATTGCGTTTCCATTTTTTAACCCAGTAACTATGCTTGGGGAAACAAAATATCCCCGACTGTCACAATCAACATTAGGGCAACCCAAGTCGACCACTTCACCAAGGGCTCTCGCTTGATTGAAATAGCCGTTAACCCGAGCAAGTTGTGCGCGACTTGCAACTGGTCCAAGTCGGGTATCTACTTTTGCTGGGTCACCAACTGTCCAATTTGCTGCTGCGTTTTGAAGTCCTGCTATAGCCTGATTCTCGCGCCCTCGGGGCAATATCAGTCGAGTTTTAGCCACGCACCACTGACCAGTATTCCAAAACGCTGAAAAGAAGATGTAAGGCCATACTTCTGGATCTTCAAACATGTCGGCCAGCATGATTTGTGGAGACTTCCCCCCACATTCAAGAAGCACAGGTTTCAAGCTGCTTTGAGCAGCAGCTAGCGCCACCGCTTGGCCGGTGCGAGTGGATCCCGTGAAAGTGACAAGGTTAACATCGGGATGGGATGCAAGTGCCTGACCAGCGCAAGCCCCAGTTCCCAAAACAACGTTGATAGTTCCGTCTGGAATTCCTGCTTCACTGGCTAACTGCGCTAGAAGTATGGCTGATCTTGGTGAATTTTCTGAGGGTTTAACGATGATGGTATTTCCGGCAGCTAGTGCAGGAGCGACACGCAAAAGCATATTCATAACTGGGACGTTCCAAGGGATGATTGCGCCCACAACACCGCGGGGGCGACGCCAGACAACACCCAATCGACTTTCGTCTGCTCGAAACAGATCACCGTGAATTTTCTCAATCATGTTGGCATAGTTGCGAACTAAGTCTGGCGCCGTGGCGTTGATCGCCGCGGCGTCTGTGCATGGCCTACCAACCTCAAGGGTCTCCAATAAAGTGAGCTTTTCTACGTTTTCAGCGATTTTGTCTGCAAATGTAAGCAGTTTTCGGCGCCGCTCTTGGGGTGTGCACTTACCCCAACCCTTTTCGAAGCTGGTGCGCGCTGAACTGACTGCGGCATTTATGACGGATGCGTTGCCTAACTCTGTATCTCCAAGGTTGGAGTCGTCGGCTGGATTTCTGTGTTCCATGAGCTCAGTACCAAGCTTATGTTGTCGGCCGTTTATCCAAGAAAAACTTAAGCTATTCAATAAAAGTGCTTTTTCCTTTTGACTAATTATGGAGTTCATGATTTGCTACTTTGCAGATAGCCCACCGTCGACCGAAAGAGCGGTCCCGGTGACAAAAGACGCATCATCTGAGGCAAGCCACAGGGCAGCATGCGCAATTTCTTCGGGTTTTGCTATTCGCCCTAGTGGCGTGCTAGCAATAAAAGCCTTGGTGTTTTTAAGGATTGTTTCTGGATTGTGCTTGCGGTCCATGAAGGTACTGAGCATTCCTGTGTCGGTCATTCCAGGACAGATTGCGTTCACACGTATGTTGTCTATCGCCAGCCGAAGAGCTAGTGATTTTGCGAATCCCACTACTGCAAACTTTGCCGCTGAATAAGTTGGACTGAGTTGTGAACCAACTATCCCTGATACGGATGAAGTTATAACGATCGATCCACCTCCGCGCTTACGCATGTAAGGAGCTGCTTCTGCAGAACCAAAGATCACAGAGGTAACGTTAAGTTCAATTGATAGGTCATAGTCTTTGGCGTCAAGTCCTTCGACTTCAGCAGGGCCAGCCGTGCCAGCGTTACTCCATAAAATGTCAAGCCCGCCCAACAAGGTTGCTGCATGATGAATAACAGTCCGCATTTGGTCTCGCTGGGTTAAGTCCGCCACTAATGCATGAACCGAGGGATATCGCGTTTTTGTATCAGCCACGACTTCATGAAGTAGTTTGGAGTTGATGTCAACCGCTACAACGCTGGCACCTTCGCGTGCAAACATTTCAAGGCCTGCGCGACCCATGCCGGATGCCGCGCCTGTGATGATTACTAATTTGTTTTTTAGTCGCATGGTGTAGGCTTAACTCAATAAGTAGTTGGTTAGTCAAGTGTTAACTTGAGAGATTTTATAAGTGGCCCCCAATATTTAAGATCATCGTCTAGTGTCTTTGAAAACTCCTCTGAGGTACTTCCAACAGGAACCATATAGGCAGATTTCATCCGTTGACGAAACTCGGGCTCAGCAACGATTTCTTTAATGGTTTTTTCCCAAGTTTTGATAACATCTACTGGAGTGCCAGCGGGAGCCAGAAGGCCTAGGAAAGTTCCACGGTCAAGACCGGGAAGACCGATCTCAGCAAGGGTCGGAACATCCGGAAGCGTTTCTAGTCTTGTTGGAGAGGCGGCGCCCAAAATTTTTGCCTTGTCAGCTTGCATTCGGTTAGAAGCTTGTGGGCCTAGAAAAGTCGCATCTATTTGGGCGCTTAGTAGGCCGGTAACAGCATCACTTTCCCCTTTGTATGGAACGTGCAACATGTTGAAGTTTCCTGTCTTTTGCATTTGCTCCCCGTATAAATGCGCAAAAGAGCCAACTCCAAAAGAGCCATACGTAATTTGACGATTTCGCATTCGGGCAATAACTTCCGAACCAGTTCCATCACCAAGCGAGGCTTTGCTAGTGAAGAGAACTAAATAATTGTTTACTACATTTGAAATCGGCGCGAATTCTTTGAGTTGATAGGTCGGCTTCTGATATATCAAGGTCGAAAGCACATGAGAATTGATCGTAAACAACAGCGTGTAACCGTCCTTAGAGGAGCGAGCAACAAAATCTGCCGCAATCATTGTGTTGGCTCCAGGCTTGTTTTCTACTAAGACTGATTGTTTTAACTTGGTGGTCGCACGATCAGCTAGTGCTCGCGCCACAACGTCTGTGCCGCCTCCTGCGCTAAAGGGAACGATGATCTTTATCGGCTTGTTAGGATATTCTTGGGCTGTTGCCATATTTGCAAACCCTATGGATAGCCCGAAAATGAGCTGTGTGCATTTAATTAATTTCTTAGAAATTGATTTCACGTTATGTCTCCTGAGTTGATACGTCGCTTTGATCAAGCATTAAAAATACTCATACTTTTAAATATAAATATTAAGAAATTCAATGCATGTTGTCTAATATTAAAATAGCATAGTTTGATACGAAAAACGTATCAGAAGAAAACATGAACCTCAAACAATTACGACAAGTCTTAGTTCTTGCTGAAACTCTTAACTTTAGAGTTGCTGCAGAACAACTGCATATGGCCCAGCCCCCGCTCTCTGAATCGATTAGGAAACTAGAAGAGGAAATCGGAGTAAGGCTTTTTGAAAGGTCACGTGCAGGAGTAGAGCTCTCTCAAGCGGGCAAATCTGTTTTGGAGCATGCGCGTTGCGCGCTCTATCATGCAGAACAGTTTCGGCAAGCCGCGCTTCTTTCTGTGGGTGGGCACCTTGGTACTCTTCGAATTCACTATGTGGCTTCCTCGACCATTAACTTATTGCCCCGTGCTATTGCACATTTTCGGTCTGTTTACCCTACGGTAGATTTGCGACTTGTAGAAGCGAGCACAGATGCCATCATGCGGGCCCTTGTTGATGGCCGTTCAGATGTTGGAGTCGTGCGTTTTCCGACTCCTAACTTACCATCAGTTGTAGTAAGGGCAGTTGAAAAGAATCGCTACGTTGCTGCACTGCCTAAAACACACTCAAAAGCAAATGCTCCTAAATTAAGATTAAAAGACTTGTGTGAAGAGAATTTTATTTTTCCTGCGCATGAAATGGGTTCATCTGGGGCTTACTTATCAACAATGATGGCATGCCAGCAGGCAGGATTCGTTCCCAATATTGTTCAACAAGCTACACACGCGCAATCCATCATTGCGTTAGTTGAGAGCGGTTTGGGGGTAGCATTAGTCCCAAATATTTGGGAAAATCTTGCCTCGAAGCATACAGTTTTCAAGCCCCTTACTGGTATGAAGGATGACGTTACAGGGCTTGCATTTGCTTGTCGCAAGGTTGAAAAAGAGTCTGTATTGATCAAGAACTTTTTCGTATCTGTTATGCACGCAGTTACAAAGCACAATGATCTATGAGTTTGGAGTTGGTCTGTGAGTTAGCCCCCTGAATGACAGTCCCACCGGTATGTTTAAGTTACCGATCGTTTGTGCTTAACAGTGTTGGCAGCAAGAAACCAAGCGCACTGTGCGGGTGATATGAATAGTAGTTATCGAATCAATCTTTCAGTTGATCTGCCACGTGAACCGTAGCAGTCTATCTTGAATCAGTTTAGACATGTCTCGAAGTTTTGATGGCCTTGAGACCGTGTATTGCGGGTTCTAAATCCGGGTGTTTCCTGAAGGCAAATGCAGGGAGCCAATTTTTTTTCTGCAACTTGCAAGTGATCCGTCAGCCAAAGCCAAACAACACTTGGGCATCAGTAACTCAAGCAACAGCGGTTCCATGAATGGTATTTTCTCTTCAAATATTCGGCTTTCGTAATTAACTCGACGATGCCTTTTTAGAAGTTTTTGACATCACAACAATCATCTCAATCGGTATCACGTTGTGGGGCAGCCATAAAAAAATAGCTTTGAGAAGCACAAAGCACAAAGACTAAACTTCAGTCAAGCTTGACGTTTGACTTATCAATCAGTTCCTTCCAGTTGCGATTCTGGTCGATGATCGATTGAGAAAAGGCCTTGCCAACTACCAGGGCAATATCAAGACTGAGCCCACCCGAATGCTTCTGAAACTCTGGCGCACGCAGGGCGCTCAAAATCATCGAGGTGAGTTTTTCGGAAACCACCGGCAGCACGCCCGAGGGTAGAAATATGCCCCACCAGGCAGACAGTTGAAAGTTCGAGAAGCCCTGCTCGTCCATGGTTGGGACATCGGGCAGAATTGCCGAGCGCTTGGCACCCGTAAAGCCTATGGGCTTGAGTTTGCCACTTTCGACGAAGCCTCTGAGACTGGCTGGTGAAGTGACAGTGATGTCCACGTCCTGGCTGATCAAACCCATCATTGCCGGCGCAGCACCCTTGTAAGGCACGTGAAGCAAATCTACGTTGGCCTTGGATTTGAGCGTTTCCATCACCAGGTGGCCCAAACTGCCGTTGCCGGGCGTGGAATATGTAAGCTTGCCTGGACGTGAAGCCGCTAGGGTAACGAACTCTTTTACCGAAGATACATTCAGCTTGGGGTTGACCGCAAAAACGAAATTTGTGCTAACCAACTGCGCCACAGGGATCAGGTCTTTTTCGATTGTGTAGGGCACATTGGATGCCATTAGTGGGTAGAGCGCGATAGTTCCATCGCTCAGCAAGAAAGTGTAACCGTCGGGAGGCGAGTTGGCCACGTAAGCCGAGCCAATGGTGCCGGAAGCGCCGGCGCGATTATCAACGATGACCTGTATGCCGTTTTGCTCGCTCATCACTTTGGCCAGCATGCGACTGATGCTGTCGGAAGAACCGCCCGGAACAGCAGGGACGACTAACCGGATCGGCTTGCTGGGATAGACCTGTGCCCCTGCCATTGGCGCAAATATCGCTAAGGCAAGTAGGGCTGTAAAGTGGATGCAGCGGTGGGCAATGAATTGAATCAAGGCGTGAGCAATGTGAGAGGGATTTGTTTGCAGTAAATTGTAGGGCATGGGTAAGGCTTTCATTTCAATCGAAGAGATCGGGGTCAGATCGGCACACTGCGTCATAGTGCGGCTGAAAATGTAACCATGCGATGCCGGGTGTGGCTAGGTTGCGGCTCAGATGTTCTGCCGCTTCGTGCGACACAAGCTTGAGCGGTCGCCCGGTGGCCTCTGCCTTTAATTGCATTTCGCAAGCGCGCTCAAGCGCGATAAACCACCACGCTGCTTCATCCACGCTCTCGCGTCCGACAGAAAACAAACCGTGGTTCTGGTGGATGGCACCCTTGCCACCGCCCAGCGCAGCAGCGATTTTTGTGCCTGCTCCGATCTCCAGTGCCACTTTGCCCGAGCCTTCGGTGATCACGGCGTGGTCGTTGTAGAAATAGCAAGCGGTCTGATTGATCGGATCCAGTGGTGCGCCTAAGGCAGACCAAGCCATGCCGTTAACTGTGTGCATGTGGCAGGACGCCATCACGTGGGCATGGGCCGAATGGATGGCCGAATGAAGCACGAAGCCCGCACGGTTGACGGCCCAGGAACCGTGCAGGACTTGTCCCTCATGATCGACCAGCAGAAGGTCTGACACGCGTATTCTGCCCAGGTCCATGGCGAAAGGGTTAGTCCAGAATCGATCCGGATATTCGGGGTCTCGCACAGTGATATGGCCAGCAAAGCCATACTCAAAGCCCATGCGGGAGAAAACACGGCAAGCCGCTGCAAGCCGCTGCTTGCGGTGAAGCCGCTCATGCTCAATATTGTCAAAGTGGGGCGGTCGGGGAAAGTACAGACCTTCCTGGCGCGGCTCATAGGCATGCGCATTTGAAACAGTAGATTTTGACGCAAGGATTTTCAAAGGGGCATCTCCAATGTGAATCGGTGCGCTGAGACTGGCATGCACGTGAATCCTCAAGAGTGGTGAAAGCCGCGCATGGCCCTAAATCGGCACCGTCAAGTTAACTTCCATTCATTGTCTGAAGTCTAGTCGATGGGCACCATTTCACCAATAGCCTACAAGCGCCACCACTACCCAGAGGCAATCATCTCAGCCAATGCGTGAGGCTGTATTCTCGTTTTGACTTGCGCTTTAGGGATGTTGAACTCATGCTGGCCCAGCTGGGGGGCTCATCTGAAATTATTCATGCTTGCTGTGACTTGCAAAGAATTGCCTAGCCTAGCCTAGCCTTGCTTAGTCTGAGCCGGTCTTTGTTGCATTACCCCAGAGGTCACCGAGTGATGGCCCAGGTGTTGGCTGCGGTGTGATTGTTCCGGGCTAGTCAATTCTGTCGCTCGCCGCAGAGCTGACGGCTGCGCGTTCCCGCTCCAGCATGCGGATGTGTAGCGCACGTATTGCGGTTGTGGGATTACGTGCCTCCAGCAGCTCGACGCACGCCTGAAGATGCAGGTGCCGCTGCACGTCAGTGAGAGCGCCCGCAGCGTCTAAAGCGTCCTTCGCCGCAGGGATTTCAGCGTATGACTCAAGCACCTGCTCCATGTCTGCAATGTCCTCACTCAGGACCCGCGGCTGGGCATCCATGCGAACGGCCAGATCGCGCAGAGTCCAAAGACTGGCCTTGAGTTGGCGCTGAGCAAAAGGGGCTGCCATGTCATAAAGAACGGTCTGCTCTAACGTCTCGCAGATCCGGGCAAGCAAGGCGCCAGATTGAGGCTCAATCATTTTGCAGTCTCCTGTTCTTCGATCCATTCGAAAGCCATGCGCAGGCATTCGTTTACTTTCGAAGCACGTCCAGACATGCGCAGGTTGCTCGTCTTCCCGTGAAGGAAGCTGTGCGCAGCAGTTAGGGAGATGACTGCAAATTTTGCTTCACTGAAGATTCGGTACCAAGCTAGGCGTCGCGGGTCAACCTTGCAGCCTCCTGCTTGCTCATAGATGGCAATGGCGTCTTCGATGGGCAAAAATTTGTGCGGTCCCCAGAGGTGCCGATAAGCCCAGGCAAGGTCTTCCATCGGGTCGCCCAGATGGGAGATTTCCCAATCAAGCAACATTGTGATCTTTCCGTTCTCGTATAGGAAGTTACCAACTCGCATGTCTCCGTGTACGACGGCGATATGCGACTTGGCAGGCAGATTACGATGCAGCCAGCCAAATACGCTTGAAAGAGCAGGCAACGGTTCCATGCGATACATTCGAAATTGACGTTCCCATTGGTGCAGTACGTCACGCGGTGCTTCATGGGCCTGCTCAATAGATCCGAGAGAAGGAGTTAAAGTGGTCCAGTCCAATGAATGCAGCCTTGCGGCAATGCGCATCAGCTCCTCGACCAGCGGCCGCGTGACGGATGAGCTGGGCTTAAGTAGTTCGCGCAAACCGGCGTTGCCCCGTCCGCGCGTCATGACGAAGCCAGGCATGCCAAGCAGCGATCCATCCTCGTCAAGCCACAACGCTTGCGGCACCGGCAGGCCACATGGTTGCAGCGCCGACAGCGTTTCAAATTCGCGCAGCATATCCACTTCCAACTGCCCGGCTCCTAGGCGTCCGAGCAATACGCAGTCCTGTTCATGGCAGCCTGCCTCGTCCGTCCACGAAACATCAAAGGCCCAAGCGAGTCTCGAGTTGCCGCCCGATAGCGCCTTCATGCCGGTCACTCCAATGCTACTCGCCCCAGGCTGGCGAGCTGCCACCAGCAGGGCAATACCTTGAGCAACGACCTCGTTGCAGGGTACTGCCTTCGCGTTCAAAGGAAACACCAGCCAGGTAGTCCCTTCTTGCAGGCTTCGTAGGCATCAGGCTCAACTGGTTGCAGTATGCCGGTTGTCACCTCGCCATCACATTCAATCCGACAGTGGTGCTCGTTAAGCCCAGAAAGCCTGCTGCGAACCTCGGCATGGTTCAGATTGAAGAGGTCGCCCTCCGCCATGTCTTGGCCGAAATATGCTCCCTGGTAGATGCCCTTGTCAGGAGTGCCACCGTACATGCCGCATTTCATGTAGGCGGTCTGATTGCCTAGGCGGTTGAACTTCACATGCTTGATGCTGCCGTCGCCTAGCGTGTAATCGATCTCGCCTTCCATGAAGATGTGTGTGTCATCCTCGAAGCGCAAACGCCGCTCTGCATTCACCACCTTGCCTAGGCCGCTGCGCTTGTCGCCATAGTCATAGAGGACAGTAGTGCCCCAGATGGAGAATGACGGGAAAGAAATCCAGTTGCCACCAATCCAGCCGGGCTTGAGCTTGCGGCCGAACTGAAGATTCGGGCCTCCTACGCCGCGACCCACGCCCCAGTGGCGGTCACGGGTGCCATGAAAGCAGTCCTTCGTGACTTCAATGCGCTTGCCATCAACCATGACCCAGCCTGACGCAACACCGAAGCCCTCAAAGCCTGCGTTGACGTCCCGCTGCTTGCCCGCAGGCGCGCCAGTATTGAGCGAACCGTAGGACGCGTGGTAGATTTGTCGCTTGGTGTCTGTCCAGTTCAGGTCGAACGAGATGCCCCATTCGTTGTCCTCCAGCAAAAGGCGCCATTCACGCATACCGCGCAAAATCTCATGCTTGAGGGGCCCAACGCGCAGGTCCATGCGATCGGCTCCGAGCGCGCGGTAAGCCCGCACTGAACGTTGCACACCCTTGTAGGTCACGATGGCATAAGCCTCGGCGCGATCCAGGTTCGGATAAAAGCTGCCACCGAGCGCCATCATCAGTTCGCCGGTATCGTCGTGGAGCACACTCCAATAGCGGTCAAAGAACCTTGGGTCGGTCGATGCCACGACACGGATGGGCTCAGGCGTCTGGTGGATGAGGTGGTCATCAATGGCCGAAAGGGGAAACTGCTCGGCATAATGGACATCGTTGTCTCGGATGGTCACGTTCTTTTCCTTACTCTGTCATCACAACTTTTGATTTTTCGATGACCTGGCGCCAACGCGCCGAGTCTGCCGTAACGAACTTTGCAAAATCGGCGCGGCTCATGAAGCGTGAGTCCAAGCCCATGGTGGCTATCTGCTTTTGCATGTCGGGGTGGCGCACAGCGGCGCTCACCATTTCATCCAGTTTTTCGGCACGGCCGGCAGGCATGTTGGCCGGCGCGAACACACCGAACCAGGCCGAAGCCACGAAGTCGGGAAAGCCCGCCTCGACCATTGTCGGAATGTTCGGCAGCGCCGCGGTGCGCGTTCCGCCGGTTATTGCAAGGCCACGCAACTGCCCGCTATCAAGGAAGTTTTTCAGGGTGATGGGTGAGGTGGCAATCATGTCCACTTCTCCCGAAATAGCTGCCATGGTCGCCGGGCCGGCGCCCTTGTAAGGCACGTGAAGCATTTGCAGGTTGTTGCGCATACCCAGCATCTCGGTGATGAGATGCGAAGAAGTTCCGGTGCCGGGGGAGGAAAACTTGAGGCTACCTGGTCTTGCTGCCGCGCCCTGTAGCAATTCATTCAAGGTCTTAGCAGGCAGCTTGGCATTGATGGCGAACAGCCAGCTCGTCTCGGCAATCAGGCCGATTGGCAACAAGTCGCGCTCGACGTTGTAAGGGATGTCCTTGCGCAGGTTGGGCAGCACGGTGACGCCATCAGGAACGGTAACAAGGATGGTGTAGCCATTGGGCGCGGCTTGGGTCAGAGCCTGAACACCAATGGCACCGCCAGCGCCGGCCCTGTTGTCAACGACTATGGCCGCCCCAGTCTGTTCTTGCATGATACGAGCCAGGCTTCGTGCCAGGATGTCCGTAGAACCTCCAGGTGCGGCCGGAACGATCATGCGGATAGTTTGTGACGGAAACGCAGGAGTCTGAGCGGCAGCCTGCATGGATGCCATAAGCAAACCCGCAAGCGCGATGCCAATCTGTCTGCGTACGATTGATTTGTACATTTTGTCTCCACATTGTTTTACTAATTGCTGCACCAGTCCACCAACCTTTTAGACTTAGTTAGCGGACCAAGTTTGGGGAACTTCAAATCGTTTGTCAAGTTCATTTAGATTTCCATCTAATGAGCTATTCTTAAAAGCGGCTGAGATTTCGACTCGTCGTACGAACTAACATTTCTGATCTTTTCATTTGGTCAAGACGTCGGACTCATCATCTACATACTTGGCGAGCTAACCTTGATAAGGCCAACCTGCAAACCGGCCTTTTGAATGGAACCCGAATCTGAATTTGATATTGTCCGGCTTCCATGAGAGCGTAGTTCTGATATCTTTCTATTTGGAAGATATGTTTGGGCATCATGGGTAATTTAAGATAGCAGGTCAATAAGCTTTGAACACCTAAACATTCTCAGCCTACTGAGCTTGCGTTATAAAAGTTGAACTTCGCTGTTGAATCCACCTTTTGCTCTGAATTTAGCGTTTACCCGAGTGTTTTTATATCTATGCTTGATGCTTAATAATTTCATCGTTTAATCAAAATACAGGAATCGAGATGAAAGTGAGTGCGGCTGTTGCGGATGCCTTGGCGTTAGAAGCCAATGGTCCCATATTTGGGCTGATGGGCGATGCCAATATGGCCATTTGGGATGCATTGGTTAAAGACGGCCGCAGTCGTGTCATCTGGTCCAGGCATGATGGTGCCGCGGTTCTTATGACCGATGGATATGCCAAGGCAACCGGCCAGCTAGGCGTTTGTACTGTGACATGCGGACCGGGACTGGCCAATTGCGCAAACGCCCTTATTACTGCTGCACGCGCGCAGACACCTATGGTGATATTCACGGGGCACTATTTGGATGATGGCGGAAAGGCAGGCCTTCAGGCCATGGATCAGCGTAGATTTGTGCTCGCATGCGAATGTGAATACCGGTCGATTTCAAACCTTGACAGCATGGCAGAAGACATTGCCGAAGGTTTTTACACGGCTCGGACAAAAAACTGCCCCGTCGTGCTTGACATGCCGTCGGCATT